>Ga0213859_10000151_pt1 | contig 31822 bp, 26 predicted proteins | sample PICome_2_FD_160133 | JGI IMG/M metagenome (GOLD analysis project Ga0213859, IMG submission 160133) | Coastal seawater microbial communities near Pivers Island, North Carolina, United States - PICO304 | ecosystem: Environmental > Aquatic > Marine > Coastal | place: USA: North Carolina...
CATGTATTTAGAAAGATTCATAAAATCCTTATCTATATAGTTATCTAAATAGTCCTGTACTCTTTTCTTTCTAGCATTTTCTGAAATTATTTTTAAAAGTTTGTCTTTTCTATTACTTGAAATACGAACTTGCTTCTCCCCAGGACTTGTCCGAAGAGATTCGTATACATTACTATTCCTGGTTTTTATTATGTTTTTATTCGTACAAAATGTTTCAATTAAACCCTCGTTAGTCGTGATGTTTGGATATACACTTTTTATATAATTTTCTTTATTCATATTTTCTTTCTTCATATTTTCTTTATTTATTCTAGCTCTTTCAAGATAAATGTTTTCAAGATCTTCAGCACAAGGCATAGTATCAGGCATTTGAGGTCTGGACGGTGAATTAACTTTTGCAAAATCTTTAGTCTTTTTCCAAAAACTGGAACTTTTTGAAGATTCATAACTATTTTTTCCACTTGACATTGGAGGTTTTGGATTAAACTTTCTAGTTATACTTTCAGGATACACTTTTTTCGTATAAATCTCATACAAATAATAATGATCCATTATTACAATTTACTGATTATTGATAGATGTTTATACAATTATAAAATTATTTTTAAAAATCAATTTTATAATTTTTTACTTCTTCTTTTTCTTATTTTCAGATGTTTCTTTACTAATATCGCAATCATCTTGAACTCGCGATCTATCACCAAAACTCATACTTCTATTATCTTTATTTATCTCTTTATTTATCTCTTCATCATCGAAATATTTAGGTAATCTATGTTCAATTTCTGTATTTATTTCACTGATAATTAAAGATATTTGTGCAATAAATCTATCAAAACCAGCATAGGTTGTTTGAAGATTTTGCAATCCAATAGTGGTCTTACATAAAAGTTTTAATAAATTTTTTATTTTAGTTATAGATTTTTGATAATCATCTGAACTAGAGTCATATTTTATAATATCGGCTTCACACAGTTTCAATATATTGAAACTCTTCTTAATAGTATTATCGCAAAAACTTAGAGTATTATCTTTGTTATCAACATTCCAAAACGTTCTAGATAGTGATGTGGCAAATCCATCATTTTGAAAAAATCTAAATCTAACATTTATTTTTTGGCCTACGTTTATTCTAGATATAAACTCTAAATCGATCAATGTGTCCCTTTCACATTCAGGGGTCATATTAAAGCTATTATAATCTCTGAACAAAGAGACTATTTTACTAATACCAGAGTACATTTTTATTATTAGTAAGGTTTTACATATTTAGATAATTTTTTCAATCTGTTCTCCAAAAAATTCCATATGATAATAATTAGCATTATTCCATCTATCTATATGATACGTATCACTAAGTATAATCTTTATACACTCCGTCATCGCTTCATTCTCTAATATAAACTGTTTCAAATTTTTAAAATATTTAAAACTCATATCCAAATACTTAAATCTTAAATTTTTAGATAAATCCAAATTTTTAAATTTCATATAATAATTATGAGCAAAAAGAAAATTAGTATGAAATCTATATGTTTCCGTCTTACTTCTTGTTGTCGCTGGAACACAATAATTCTCATCTCTACATAACGGACAAGGTATAAAATTCTTAGTAAGTAACATTAAACAATCTTCTTCTTCAACCAATTCACAAACCCCATTCTCTTTCATATATCTACCCCAACATGATGTATGTGCGTAACAGTTACACTGTTTACATACTTTATTACTTGTTTTTTCTAAACAAATAAAACAATTTTCGCTCATCTTGTAAACCCTTTATTTACTCTTTTATAATTATATATTCTAAATTTAGAATATATAATTCAATTTATTTATTTTACTTTTTCTGAAAATAACTCCTTATATCTTTTTGTCCCTTGTCTTTTTTTACCTCGGCTTGCGAGGGATCTCCACGAGCAAGCTCGGCTTGCGAGGGATCATCAAAAAATACCTTTACCTCAAATATACTTCTCAACTCTTCAAGTACTTTCAACTTTTGTAATCTAATCTTATACTGATTAAGAACAAAATCTTTATTTTTATGCACAACATTCAATACCTGATCTAATGAACTCGATATATTATCAAGATAACACAAAAAGTCTATTTTTAATATATGGCTATACTCATTATAGTATTCTGCAGATTCTATCTTTTCATATTTCTTATCTTTAACACTCTTACTAGTACCGTCAGTCAACATAACATATTCTAATCTAGTACCATCACTTACAGGCTTTCCTCTACATCTCATCTTTTCTGCTAGCTGTACTTGTGCTGGTAAACATCTTAGATAATAATCTTTTTCATTGTTTACATTTTTTACTTTGAACTTTCTTTCTTTTTCTTCTTTATTTTTCCACAACTCTATCTTATAGTCTCCTATCATTCCTGTTTTTCTGTACATTAGTTCACCATTCTTATCTTTTTTATGTTCACCTTTCATATTCAAACATTCTTCTACTTTTACATCTTCAAGTTTTAGTTCGTTATATCCTCTTACAGATTTTGTAATAATAAAGTCAGTGTAAGGAAAGCCTTTATAAAACATCTTATTAAAGGTGTTTATCAAATCGTATAGAATCTCATCTTCAGGAACTTTATGAAATACTTTCATCATATTATCACCATAAATATCTCTAACTATTTTAGCATTATCTCTTCTTGCCAAAATAACACCTTTTTTAGATATCTTATCTGAAACATTTCCTTCTTTATCACACGATAAACACATATATCTCTTCTTAGTTATAATAAAAAACTTTCTATATATAACTTCTTCAAACTCAAGGCGCATCGGAGGCGGAAAGAGCTTAGAAGTATCAGCTGCCACCATTTCAGAATACTCCCAAAGCTCTTGCGCAGATTTACCAATCATATGCGGAAAATGTATATAATTAGAATCAGTATCTCCATAGATAAGCTGTCCTCCGTGTTCTTTAGGGATATATTCCGCTACTTTCTCAATTGATTGTCTTCCTCGTGCTGTAGTACACATTGCTCCGGGCATAAAAGGTAAATAACCGCGTTGAACGCCCATAGCACCATAAGCAGAGTTAGCTGATACTTTGAAAGCTAGCTGTCTTTTATCTAGAACTGTAATAGCAGTTTCAATATTTGTTTTTTCAGAGTCGGATATAGTTTTTAATAGTTTCTTTTTATCTTTCATTTCTATTTTTGTTTTTTTACGAGCATCTAAAAGGTCCGTTAACATCTCTGGTAAAATACCCTTGGGAGATTTAAGAAATCTATATCTTCTTTCAGCACACATTTTATGTTTAGGTCTAGTTTTTCTAACAGTTGTATCATGTTCACAATTATGAACAAGTACACCATTTGCTACAAAGGAATGTGATTGGTTGACTTGTAAATCGTATACTTGTTTTTTACCAATAGGAGATATATTGATTACCTTTTTATGTAAAAATGGTATAACTTCTTGATCTTTATCTACACCATAACCTTCAAAAAAAGTTTTTGCATTAATACTATCAAGATACTTTGGAGCTGTAGGAAAATGTTTATAGGAAAACATAGGTTTTTCCCATTTTTTACGAGGTCTTAGTAACTCAACCATTTGTGATTTTGTAGGCGACGAATAATATTCATTATAAATCGGAAAATTATCTTTCAAATCTTTAATAGCTTTTTCTGTAGCATCATTAATACTCATCATATTTTTGTATAGTTTTACTTTTTCTACTAACCATTTTTGCTGTGACCATACTTCATCTCTTAATTTAAGGTACGAATATCCTGCTTCTAATCTCATAGACTTATGCACACAATATGAAAAGTTTATCTTTTCCTTAAATTTGAAAATATCTTGAGTTTTAATACTAATATACGTAGAATCATTTATTCTGTAAATACAAGATGAAATATCACATACTTTCAAGTATTTTTCTATTTGTCTAAACACTACTGTAAGTTGTTCTTCTTTTTTACTTGTCCAAGATAAAGAAATCGTTCCTAAACACTGAGCTTTTTGTGAATAAGAAAGTGTATGACCATCTCCTCCAAATAAACCACTAAGAAAAGCGGATAATTCACCGCTAGACGCCTTTTCTAATATTTTTGGTAAAGTTCTTACTTGATTTATTTTAGCATTCCACATCATTCCATCTAAATTTCTAAACAATTTTCCTAGTTTTCCTGTTATAGTTACTCCCCAACCATAATTTATTTTATAAACACTAGTTGAATTCTTTTCTAATTCTTCAATATCTCTTACTATATTTTTGAGATCAATTTTGTGTACTACGTAAACCACTGTACGCTTTTCGGTACAGTAACCATCACTACACAATATACCTAAAATCTTATAAAATTTAATTAGTTTTGATCCTGAAAAAGTATAATCAAAGATATTTAACTTTATTCCATCTACATCAAACACTGGAGGTGAATATGTTGTACAAACACGATCATCGTTGATTTTTATATCTTGTGCTTCAACCCAACTATAATCGGATAACAAAATCCTATGATCAGGAGTACAACAAAGGGTTGTACCATCTTCAAAAGTTATCTTTACACAATCTTTTACACCTTGATTAAAGAAATTTGTTTGTTTATAATAAGAAGCACCTTTGTTATCTTTATCAAAAGCCAAAAGATTTTGATTATACTCTTTCAAATCTTCTATTTTCATTGAATATTCGTCTATAGTAATGTTTGAACCTTCTAAAATACAAGCTACGTGATCGGACCACTCAAAAACATGACAAAGATTATCAGGGTACGATTCATCTGTTACAAGAGTAGACCAACAGATATTATAAGCGATAATAGTTGTAGGATATAGACTTGTAAAATCAAACGGAATCACGTCTTCATAAGATCCAGCTATAGGTTCAAAAACATGAGCACCTGTATAGTGTTCATTTTCTTTTACAATATAACCATCTTTTTCAACAACATAACCTTGATACATACATCTTTTATAAACTTGAGAATAAACCTTTATTTGTTGTCCTTGAGTATATAATGTAAATATAGGAACATGACATACGCGAGCCATCTCTGTTAAACCGATCCATGTTTGAAGTTTATCAAAAAGCTTTAATACAAGAGCACTATCTTGTACACAATATTTACCACAAATCGCCATGGCTTTTTTAGCTTTTTTGCCGTAAGATCCATCATCTTTTTTAGTTGTACCTAAATCATAACATTTAAAAATACCTTTGGCTGAAAGAGGATCTTTAGTTTCGCCGATAAAAAAGGTAGAAATAGATTTTAAACTATATGTGTCCATTTTATAATCTCTTTTAACTAATGGAAGAAGATCAACAAAAAGTCTACCTTCGGCATCTAGAAATTCAAACTCTTGATTACCATAAGCGGAAGAAGACCATTTAATAATTTTCATTTCAGCTTCTCTGTTTTTAATAAACCCCATTCTTGAAAACTCTCTAAAACACATACAAGGAGATGTTGCTCTAGCGATCATGTAAGGGATATCGAAACCAAATATATTATATCCTACTACTAGATTTGGTTGTTTTTCTTGAATAAGTTCTGTAAACCCCATAATAAGATCATCTTCTGTAATAAAAGTTCTAATATCTACATCATTTCCTACTATAGATTTTAAAGGATTACCTAATGTCAATAATACTTTATCAAAATCTTTATCATCTTTATCTCCTTGTCTACAAAATACACATGAGATTTGAAAAATCTTATCTCCTAATCTTTCAGATTTAGGCATAGTATTAGGATCGGAAGAGTAGACTTCAAGATCAAAAGATAAAATAAGAGGTTTTGGTGGAACTCTATCTGTTTCTTCAGCTGATAAGTTTTTCCAATCTACTATAAATTCTTTGTCACATGTAGTTAATTTTTCATCTTCATCTCTAATTTCAGCTCCTTTAAATTTTATCCAACCTGCTGTAGGAATATTTCTTCTGCATGTTAATTGAAGAATTTCATTGGCATCTTGTTCATGCATTTTTAAACGGATTCTACCTAAACCAGGAATATTTATGGGAGATCTTATTTTATAAGATAAGGTTTTTATATCTGATCTAGTAGAAAATGCTAGAAATAGATATGGAAATTTTTTTCTCTTACCTTTGGAATCAATATGTGCATAATATAATCTCTTTTTCATTTCAAAAGATTTAAAAAGAGGTTTTTTGTCATGTAAAAGACTATCTATTTTGGAACATAACTTTAAAGCAGAGTCTTCATCCCATTTTATACCGTCAGGAAGTTCCAAGTAAACATAAGGAGTAAAATTGTCAACTCTTACGCAAATAGTTTTGTTTTGTTCATCTAAACCATATATTCTTAGACTTGTTACGTTTACTTCTTTAGAATCAATCTTCCAGTCATAAGGAAATATTCTATGTATTTTATACATTTTCTGATTATTTACTATAGTTGATTGTTTTCATAAAACTATTCAATAAAATCATTTTAAAAAATAAATTGTTATTTGTTGTAATTTACATATATAATTAGTATATAGTATTAAAAACATGAAATTATATGAAATATTATATACTGATGATATAGAAAAAGTATATAAATATGAATTTTATTTAGGAGAAAATTCTAATGAGAACTGGAAGATGTTAAAAAATTCTAAAAAATGGTATTATTTTTTCCATTTAAGTGATTTTCCATCAGGATACGGTATGTTAATTTGTGAAGAAGGAGAACATATACCTATGGATGTAATTAAGCAGTGTGGTAAGCATGTATTAAATAAAACCAAACAAAAAAATAGAGTAAACATAAGAGTAGATTATACTACATATGGTAACCTAAAAAGGGGTGATAAAGAGGGAGAGGTTTTATTTAAAAAAAGTAATAAAGTTAAAGTAGTTTACATACCATAATCTACTCTAGTTTTTTCTATGTCGCTATAACTTTCGCCTTGTTTAAATGGAGAGATTGTAAAGCCGTACCAGTTATCTGATTTTTGAAGAATTTTCCAACTTTGATCTGTACAAAAATTATCGTTCCAACCTGTTTCGGATTTTGTATATGTTTCTAATGCTAAATTAAAAACTTCTAAAATTTTTTCGAGATACTTTGTATTTGCTAGATAACATGAAGCTGTTTGTGAGTTTAATAATTTTATTATCTTATTGTTTTTTGTTTCATTGTTTTTATCGTCTTTTACTAAATCTAATACTTCTTCAGTGTCTGTATCTTTTAATATTTCATAATCTGAATATTTATTTAAAATCTCGTTTTTTGTATCATTATATTTAGTTTCTTTTTTCAATAAAGTATTATGAGCTAATAAAATAACATCAGTATTTTTAAATAGATTATTTTCAAATATTCTATTTAACAAGTTGTGTAAATTAAGATCTTCAATTGAATCGTTTAATACTATATCATCTTCACATATTAAAATGTTTTGTCCTTCAAAAGAAGAAATAGCATATTCCAAAGCTTTTATATGACTCTTCAAACAACCTATAGCTCCATTGTTTTGATCGTATATAGCATCTAATCTTATAACATCTTTATCTAAATCCATACCAATACTTTTCATTGTGTTTTCAAATCTTTTTTTACGATCTTTACGATGATCTAAATTGATATAAATTACCTTATCAATATGTTTACCTTCTTTTATGAATCTTTTTATCAACTTAGAATACTGTTCACCAAACTCTAGATTTAACTTATTAATTACATTATAACTATCATTATAAAAATCTATACTTCTAGTAGATTGTTCAAGAGCTAACTTATCATTTTCTTGAGATTCATGAATATTTGTCAATAAATCTATGGTAAAGAATAGAGGTACGTTTATCATTTTTGAAACTCCTGCGTTTTTATATACAAAAACATCTGAAGTACCACCTGTCGTATTTTTTCCTGATTTAGAAGGTTTTAAATATATTGTTTTCTTAGGGAAGAATTGGTTTAAAATATTTTCCATACCACTTCTTTTTATAACATAAACAAAAGTTCCATAACAATCATATGAAAAATCTGTAAAGTCATTAAGGGGGTCATGATCGCATGAAGAGTTACTCAATTGAATAATATCCCAATCATCTTTATCTAAATAATATTTTAAATCATTCTCCCAAAACGGCATCAATCCCAAAGACACATCATCTTCCATAATTAAAGCCATTTTATCACCATTTTCATACGCTTTTTTTATAGCTAACATATGAGATAAAGTACATCCTATTTCACTTAAATTTAATGTAGTAAACTCATTTACAAAATTATACCCATTATTTAATCTGCCTTTTTTCTTATTATGAAATTTTTTACCATAAACTGCGGGTATTCTTTGAAAGTTTGTTATTCCATGTTTTTCAAATTGTTTGGTCATAAGATAATTTCTATCAAAAGATTTATCTAAATTTATATAATATATTGGTATATTTATTCTATCTTTTAATTCACGATGTTTTAAAGAATGTATAAGTTTTTTCTCAGAATCTTTATATTTTTTCCAAAAAACTGTGTTTGCAAAATTATCTTTTTTACGAGAAAAATAAAATATTAAAATTGCTATAGTTATACTTAATATTATTACTGTTATTACTATTAATATTTTTTTAGTTGTTGTTAACATATATATTTATTATATAAAAATAAAATGATTATTTGTATATAATAAAATTTAAATCGATTATATACAAATAAAAATGTCATCTTTTACTCTACAAGTACTTTCAGATATTCATATAGAATTTAAAAATAATGATGTACCTAATTATTTAGATATTTTAACTCCATCTTCTCCAAATTTAATACTAGCAGGTGATATTGGTAGTTTTTATAAATATGACCAATTAAAAGGATTTCTTGAAACATTATCTCCTTTATATACTAATATTATCTATGTTTTAGGTAATCATGAATATTATAGACCTAGAGATATAGTTGCGAATCCTTTAACAATAAGTACAATTAGAGCTATGGCACAGAATTTACAATCTAGTATATCTAATCTGTATATATTAGATAACGCTACAGTTAGACTTGGTGATTACTGGATTATAGGTTCTACCTTATGGAGTGATTTGAAATGCGAATTACCTAAAAATATAGTAAAAATTTATGGAATGAATACAGAAATTTATAAGAGCAAATTTGAAAATAGTGTCACTTTCATAAAAAATGAAGTTAAAAAATGTAAAGAAAAAAATTGTAAAGCTATAGTAGTTACTCACTATGTACCTACTTATTCTTCAATAAATCAAGATTATAAAAGATCAGAAAATAAATATGTTTCCCTTTATGTTAGTGATTTGGATTATTTAATAAAAGATGATACCATTCATACATGGATCTCTGGTCATACTCATAAAAATTTTAATTACAATTTACACAATACAAATATTGTATCTAATCAAAAAGGTAAACCTAAGGATAAAATATTAGACTACAAAAAAGATTTTGTTTTACAGTTTTCTTGAATTATAATTATATTTTAAAACAAAAAATATAATTATAATTTTTCTAATACAAAATAAAATGACAAATCATTTAGATAGAGACGCTTTAAATGAAAAGAGTGGAAATGAATTAAGACAATATTGTAAAGACAATTTTAATACTATAGATTCTGTTCTTGAGAAAAAAAACAAAGAACAACTAATTGAATTTATACTTAGAAAACAGCAAGAATTAAAAGTTCCAGATTGTGCTTTTTCAAGAAAAAAAACATGCAAAAGTAAAAGAAAAGATATATTAAAACAGCTTGCACTAAAATGCAATACAAATTTGGATTCGTATGCAAGAAGTATAGGAAAATCTCCAGATGATTTAACAAATCAAGACATATGTAATGCTATCTCTCAAAATTTGAGTAACAGAGTAATTACAGGTGAAATTCCTAGAGAAGTAGCTGTTGAACAGTTAAGAAATGTTAGAGATTTAGTAAATTCTTCTAAAAGTAATTCTGTAGAACAAGTATCTACTCCTCCTAAAACATCCCCAGAAATTGTTAATCTAGGATCTCCTCCTCAAGCTCCTCAAGCTCCTCCTCAAGCTCCTCATCAAGCTCCTCCTCAAGCTCCTCCTCGACCAATCGACAATTCTAATAATTTAAGCACTATTTGTAATAAATTAAAAAACAATTGTGAAAGTTTTAAAGTAGCTGAAGCAAGAGAAGCAGCAAAAGAATGTGGTGTTATGGACTATATAAAAAAAGTTTCAGGCAAACCTCCTTCCAAAGTACCTAAAAAAGATATATGTGGTAATATTGTAAACGCTTTTAATAGTATTGGTCAAAACATTCCTCAACAACAGATACCTCAACAACAACCTACAGCAAATCAAATTGTAAATCCTTCTGAAAAATTAAATGATTCGGATATTATTAAATTTTGTAATATGTGTAATAATAAGACTGAATTTTCGAAAAAAGTATATAGAGATGAAATGGATAAAATAGCTGTATTTTTTGGTATAGAAGATCCCAAAAACCAATACAAAAATAAACCATTATTAACAGCAGCTTTATTTCCTTTATTATCAAATTATTGCATGACCCGTCGTGCTCCTGCTGCTGCTCCTGTTGTTCCTCCTGCTGTTGTTGTTCCTACTGCTACTGCTCCTGCTCCTGCTGTTGTTCCTACTGCTACTGTTCCTGTTCCTGCTGTTGTTGTTCCTACTGCTACTGTTCCTGCTCCTACTGAATCAGATTCAGATGTTGATTCCAAAATTTTTAATGAAGCTATAACAAAAAGAAATTCTGAAGATATGATTCAATTTTTAAGAACTAAAAATTTATATAAATATGATTTTGTAAAATATTTTACGCCTAAAATAATAAAAAAAGTCAATAAGATTTACAAAGAAGGAAACATTGTTTCTCCTAAAGATATAACAAAATCTATTATTGGATCAAATTTTAAGAAATCATTAGATTTTGTAAAAGCGCTTAGATATTTAGTTAAAGTACAGTATTATTCTTTAGATAAAGATCAAGAAAATTTAAAAAAATCTTCTAAGGAATTAAATAATTTGTTAAATGAGTTACAGGCAGAAAAAGAAAGATTAGAAAAAGAAAGATTAGAAAAAGAAAGAAGAGAAAGATTAGAAAAAGAAAGAAGAGAAAAACAAGCACAACTTGTTGATGATGATTCAAGTTCTGATGATGATTCAAGTTCTGATGATGATGATGATGATGATGATGGTTCTGTTGATGATTCCGATGAGGATGATGATGATGATGATGATGGTTCTGTTGATGATTCTAATGAGGATGATGATGATTCTGTTTATGAAGAACAAGAAGTTATTGATAAAATTAACAAAGTAAAAGGAACACAACAAGCACAAAGCGACACACAACAAGCACAAAGCGACGCACAACAAGCACAAAGCGACGCACAACAAGCACAAAGCGACGCACAACAAGCACAAAGCGACACACAACAAGCACAAAGCGACGCACAACAAGCACAAAGCGACGCACAACAAGCACAAAGCGACGCACAACAAGCACAAAGCGACGCACAACAAGCACAAGATGTACAAGAAATCTTGTTACAAATAGATGAAATAGAAGATGCTAAAAAACAAAAAGAAAACCCGTCACCGGTTCCATTAAAACTTACACAAGATCTTAATTCAATATTAACAAAAATACAAGATCAAGGATCTCAAAATATATCAGATTTTGATAAATTACAAGATACTGTGTTCAATTGTTTAGGACTTAAAATAAAACAATGAATATAAATTATATTTAATAGTAAATATAATTTAATAATTATTCTATATCTAATAATTCAGCTATTTCGTTTTTTAAAACTTCATCCATTTCGCTTTCTGTTTCGCTTAAATTATCTTCATTATTTTCGTTTTCATTATTTTCGTTTTCATTATCTTGTTTTTGATTATCTTGTTTTTGATTATCTTGTTTTTGAATATTTTTTGTTACTTTAATATTTTTAGAAATATTATCATTCACTATTTTAACTGTCTTTACTGGTTTATTTTTTTTAATTTCTTTCATTTGAATTTTATTTTTAGATTCGTCATTAACTGGTTCATATAATTCTTTAGAATTTAAAATCTTTAAAGAAATATCTTGATTTATTTTTATTAATTCATTTATTGTTTTTTCATGATTTAAAATCAAATTTTCTTGTTCTTCTAATCTTCTAGATATATCTTTTACAACGTTATATATATTTTGAGTTTTTTTATTAAACCATACTACAACTACAGCAAGTACTACAACTTCCGAAGCAATATGTATAATTGTTGTTTTATCTATCATTATATTGTATTTATTGAGAAAATATATTGTTTTAAATAGGCTTAAAACAATATATTTTCTCAATAAAATGACGTTTAGATTTAGAAATCCTATGCCTAGTAATTTAGTAAATGAAGAATATACTTTTTCAGATAATTCTACTAATTTTACCGAAACAATAACTGAATCTAATAATTTAGATGTTGAATCAATTATAAATAACGATATAGATGATGTTATTAACAATTTTAATAATTCTTCAGTAGGAAAAATAAATCTCCCAGATAATAATATAAATCAAAGCATTCAAGGACATAAGGGATCTGTAGGAGATAAGGGACCTCAAGGAGATAAGGGACCTCAAGGAGATAAAGGATCTGTAGGAGATAAGGGACCTCAAGGAGATAAGGGACCTCAAGGAGATAAGGGATCTGTAGGAGAAAAAACTCTTCTTTTTATACCGACAGGAGATTTTCAAAAAAATAATCAATGGAAAGAATTAGTTTTATTTTGCGCCAAAGAAACAACAAAAACTTTTGAGGTAAATAGTATTAATAGAGGAGATATTGAATTTTCAATCAAGACAAATAAAACACAAATTGATTTAGAAAAAACAAATGAAGAAAATTGTGAAGATAATATCAAAATTTGTAATTTTAAAACAGATAAAGAAATAGAAAGAGATAGTAATTTAATTAAATTACTTGTTAAGTCAGGTGACAATAATAGTAAAATTAATAGTATTGAAATAATTATGAAATAATAATATATGTTTAAAAATATATTATTATTATTATAACATGATGAATAAAATGGATAAAGAAAAAAGTAGTAAGGAAAATGAAAATTTTAGGATGATGGTTATGATTGCATTATTGACGGTTGGAAACTTTTATAATGTTTATAAGAATTTATAAGCTAATTATTTTCTCTTTTCATTTTCATATAAATTTTTCCAATAGTTTGTTTGAAAAGAGTTATTATCTATAGTAAGTTTTGTTTTAAGATCTAAAATTTCTTCACGATGTTTAAATTTTAAATCGTTTATTTCTTCTTTTTGTTTACTTGCGATTTTTTTAATTAACTTTTTTAATTTTTTATTCTCTTTTTTGAGGTGATCAATTTCGTCTAATAAATCGTCTATCTCTTCTTTATATTCATCAGAAGAACAAATAGATTGTCTGTCTATATTATCTTGACTCATTTATCAGAGAAAATTCTTTTTTTAAATTGACCTAAATAAAAATATACAAAAGTTAAAACATGAATAACAATAATCTAACCATAAAATGGCAGAAAAATATGAATATATCAACAGAAAAAAGTAAGACAACACAACTTTTAAAATACAATCCACGTGGAGATACTCTCGGAACGAATCGTGGAGATACTCTCGGAACGAATCGTGGAGATCATGATATTAATTTATTTACAGAACAACATCCCTCTCATGCAAAATTAGGATCAACTAAAAATTTTAATAATATATCCAGTATATCTAGAGATGAAGATGTAGTTAATAAAATGGATGAAATATATAACAAAAAGGACGAAAGAAAATTAATAGACATACCTGGATATGTACCACCTACTGAATATAACTATTCAAATAAAAAAGTTGGAGTATATAAAAAATATGGAGATAAAAAGAAAAGAAAATTAGATATAACGTCGGGAAATGTAGATCCTAAATATTTAAATTTTAATCAAACTATAAATGTAGAAGAATTTAAAAACAAGTAAAATTTATATTTTAAATTAATAAATATAAATGTTAAACATATCAAGGGTTATAGATGTTGTGATAACATGTAATATATGTTTAGAAAACGTATATAATTGTACATGTAATAAAAAAAGCTTAACAAAGAGATTATCGTCCACTTTAAGTAATATACAGTGTACAGATGATTCAAAATCAGAAAAATCAGGAAAATTTTATTTTAAAAAATTTTTAAGTAAAAAATTGAGTAGTATTACAAATTTATCTTTTAATAAAAAAAAGGAAAAAGAAGAAGATGTAGTTAGACTAAAAAATTTTTATAAAAATTTATTAATACATTTTTCATATTTAGATGAAAATGAAGTATTAAAAAATACAACAATAGAGAGTAAAAATGGTAACTGGAAATTTACTTAGATAATTCATTTACTCCAATAACTGTTAAAACTATTATAAGTATAACTGATACAACGCTTATAGCTATTAAACTATAAAGATGTTTTTTACTTATTTTAATTTTTTTGTCATTATTAACAGAAGAAAGTAAGATATTATTATCAGAAAGACTTTCACTCTCTTTTTCTCTTTCTTCAATCTCTTCTTCTCTTTCTCTTAAAGTATCTTCTATTATTTTTTCACCTTCCGTGCAATCAATTAATTCCTTTATTAAATCTTCGTGTGTAAAATTGTCTTCTATTTTTGTTATAGTAAAACGACCGAAATTTTCAGGATACTCAACAAAAGGAGTAAATAAAAACAAAGCCATATAACCAGTTTTTTCAAAGTAATTTTTTCTATAATTTGGAAGAAATTCTGATGTAGAAGTTTTAGCTAAAATCTCTGGTAAATCATCGTATGATGAGTTTGTACCTGAGATTTTTATTCTTATAAATTTATTGTTAGACACCTCGTAATTTTCGTCAGATTTAAAATATACTACAGGAAAAGGATTCTTTACTCCTTTCACTAACATAGGCATCCAACTATTTTCAATTGAATAAGTATCGTTCATAATTCTTTATATAAAATAATTTTTTTTATTTTATATAAAACCTACATAAAGAAAACTTGCAGTAAATGTAAATGATAAAAGCACAAGTAGAAGAATGGAATAGATTAGATAACATAATAAAAGCAAAATCAAAAGAATTAAGAGAACTAAAAAAACAACAAAAAATATATATGAACTCTATTCAAGAATATCTTGAAAATACCAATCAACCAGGTTTAAAATATAAAAATACCGTGATTTACAAACAAGAAAAAACAAAAAGAGTTGGAAGAAAAAAACAAGAAGATCAAATAAATGATTCAATGAGAGTACTTGAATCGCATGGTATAAATGGAGATAATGCTCAAGAAATAATCGAAGAAATAATCGAAGCTATGAAAGGGGAAGAAGTTGTACAATCAAAAGTTATAATGGAAAATATAGACAAATATAAAAGAAGAAAACAAAAAAAATGATTATTATGAGAATAATATATACATTTATAATATATGTGGTATATTATAAATGACAACTACGGATAAGTTTCAACAAATTCAAGATTATTTCGACAACGAAGTTGATGCAAAAAATTCTATAAAAATGAGATTTCAGACTAATACCCGATACAAGGGTTTTAGACAAACTCATTTTACCGCAGGAGACGTAGATCAGTTTAATACCTACAGAGACTCAACAAATGGAGATTTATGTAAAAGAGTGATTAAAAACGAAAATAATGTATTCACACCTACATCTACATCTACATTTATGACAAATTTATCTTATGAAAAATACAGTAGTTTGACTCCCACATCAGTAGATAACACATTTAATTATATTTTTCATAAATTTAAAAAAGGTATTTTTATAAAAATAAAAGACAATAAACTAGCAGTGTTTTTACCTTTTAGTAAACCCATGTATAAAAATGAATGGGGTGATCGTATAAAATTTAATCCTAAATATGGATCAATGGAAAATTATTTAAAAATGGTTGCTAAACAAACTAATTATCCAATTGCAGGTATAAATAAATTTACAAACTCTTGGGGTGGAAATAATTGTCTAATGAGATACGAATTTCCTTTAAAAGAAGGAGACTCCGGATCATCTAATATGAAAGATATGTTTATAGAATTATGTAAACATAGAGAATTACCTGATATAGAGCTTTTTATCAATAGAAGAGACTTTCCTCTTCTAAAAAAAGACTCTACAGAACCTTATGATCATATATTTGATTCAGAATCATATCCTTTATTATCTCATAATTATGAAAAGTATTGTCCTATAATGGGATGTTGTACTACAGACGATTTTGCTGATATATGTATTCCTACTTGGGATGATTGGCAAAGAACTAATACTCACAAGTATTTTCCTAAAACTCCTCATCCTGGACATGACGAATATCCTGAAATTTTAAAAGAAACAGATCTCCTATTATCAGACGATTCTCTATTTTTACAAAAATGGAATAAAAAGAAACCTACAGCTGTTTTTAGAGGTAGTTCTACAGGTTGCGGTGTCACAACAGAAGATAATCCCCGATTAATGGTTGCAAAAATGAATCAATATAACTATAACGATAATGACGGACTAGGTCCTCTTTTAGACGCAGGTATAACAACATGGAATACAAGACCTAGAAAGCTAAAGGGTAAAAAATACTTGGATAATATTGATATCAAAGTTCAACCTCCACTTATAAATAGATTATCCCATAAAGAACAAAAAGAAAATTACAAATACGTTATAAACATAGATGGAAACGTAACCGCATATAGATTATCAAACGAATTATCTTTTGGTTCCGTGATATTATTGGTAGAATCAAACTACTATATTTGGTTTATGAAATTATTAAAACCTTATGTTCATTATATCCCCGTAAAGAAAGACCTTTCAGATCTATTGGAAAAAATTAGATGGTGTAGAGAAAATGACGACGCATGCATTAAAATCGTAAAAAATAGTTTACGCTTTTACAGAAAATACTTAACTAGAGAAGGTATATTTGACTACATGCAAAATTTGTTTATACAAACAAAAAAGAAAACTGGTTCTTACTTCTATAATTCTACAACCCCTCTTTATTTACAGATTAAAGATGAATATAATAGCATAGATACTTATTCCTCTTTTTCTGTAAAAAATAAAAATTATAAACACATTAATACGTTTCCACCTCAAGAACGTTCATATAGTTTAATGAAAGGCCTTGAAATGTCTTTTGATTTGTTAAAAGATACTTACGATAATGGTAATCTAGATAATTACTTTATTGTAAACAAAGATACAACGTTTATATCCCAAAAAACAAAAATTCAAAAATCTCAACTCGCAAGATATCCAATCGTTATAAAGAAATTTGTATCACAAGATGACTCTTTAAAATACGAAGATAAGGAAAATATTCACGAATTATTCGTAGCTAAAAATTGTACAAATAATTTATTAAAATTTTGTCCAAATTTTGCTTATATTTTAGGTCATTATAAAGACGAAAATGATAACTTAACTACATTGGTAGAAAACATAGAAGGTATCACTTTTTTAGACTACATAAAAAGCAATGATTTCAATATAGATGAATATCTATTTATACTCATACAGATTTTTCTCGCTCTAGAAATAGCACAAAAAAATTACGGTTTTGTTCATTGGGATTGTATGCCTTGGAATATAGTTATAAAAGAATTAAATTATAAAAAATATTACGAGTATACATTATCTCACAATAAAGTTGTACGAATAAAAACAAATAAAGTTCCTATTCTCATCGATTACGGGAAATCTCATTTCATAAATTCAGGGAAACATCATGGAATCATAGACATGTTTAAAACTAGCAAAGTTCAAGATGTAGTAAGTATAATATTTAGTACTATAAGTGAAATTTTAACAAAAAATTTAGAAAATAATGAAAAGAGAAAAATATTTTTACTTATGGAAAAATTCTCAAATACAAAATTTTATCCAAAATCTTTTAAAGGTTTACGTGACATTCACATGTTTGTTAATAATATGAAAAAGTTTAGTATATTAACTACTTTTGACAAAATGGACTTGGAAAATTTTTCTCCTATAGATTTCGTATATCACATCTATAATTATCAAAAAAATTATTTATCTGACAGCATCTCTTTCAAAACTTCAAAAAAATATAATCTAGATATAGGTAATTATAGACAGGTTTTCGACTTTATAACTTCAAATAATAATAAAGATAGAATCAAATCTTACACAGACGTTTTTTTAAGAATAAAACAATGTACTATTCCTCAACCAAAAAATTTACTATTCTTATATTACACTGTTCAATCTTTCGAAATTCAATTAACTTCAACTTACTACATAATGGAAAACTTTTTAAACATTATAAAAATTCCTTCAGATACTCATAAATCATTATATGAAGAATCTACAAGATATTTAAATTACGTTTACGACTCAAAATTAAAAAATACACAAACTTCTCAAATAACTTACATCAAAAATACTCATAAAGAATTTAATTTAATAGAAAGGTGTCCTTACTCAGAAAATACGTTTTTAGATCCCCAAAAGATTTATAATATACTTCAAAATTATAATCCTAAAATGAAAGATATAGAAAAATTAATAGACCTATCTTTTTATAAAACTATAATAGAAAATATCTTAACTTACTCAGGACCCCATAAAATGTCTTCAGAACACAAAATATACTACACAGATGTGTTTAATGACCTCTTATCAACCGATAAACTTATCCTCTTAAACAATATTGCAAATATTGTTTCTCTAAAATCATTTACAAAAAATATTTTTACTTTAGATTCAAACTCTATAAAAGTTATAAAAGATATAAAAGATATCAATAGTTGTCAAGATTATACTACTCTCAAAAATAGACTAAATATTTTAAATAAAACTTTACAATTAGTATAATAATTATTTTAACAATTTATATTTTATATTCATAATTATCATATTTATGAATATAAAATACATTAACAAACATGAATAAAAAAATATCAAAATCTACTAAAGAAACAACTTCTAAATCTTCAAAATCTCTTAAGAAGAAAACCTCTCAAAAACCTGTTACTGAAAGTAAGAAGAAAACCTCTCAAAAACCTGTTACTGAAAGTAAGAAGAAAACCTCTCAAAAACCTGTTACTGAAGATAAACCAAAAGTAAATGAAGATAGAATATTCTATTGTCCAAAATGCAAATGTAAAGTAGAAGTAAAACCAAGAACAATTGAATTTATTGAAAAAAATGCCGATAATTCTGAAAAAAGAACAGTTAATTTACTACAAGGAGTTCATAACACTTGTAATACTAAATGTACCAAAATAGTTTCTAATTCAAATGTAAAAAAATTTAAAAAGAAATATTCAAAATAAAATGATATATTTTTGAAAAATATATCATATATAATACATCTTTAAAAGAAATAGTGAATACAATAAAATGAAATCTTCAATCTATAATAAAGGTCAATCTCAAAGAGAAAAGACAAGATTATCACACATTGAGTATACTCCAAAAATATACTCAATAGAAGGAATAAATTGTTCAAAAAATATTGAATCAAAATACTTTATTATAGATTTAACCATACTCCCCAAAAAAAATGTGAAATACATAAAAACCGGCTACTCTTGCTTTTATAAAAAATACTACATCAAAATAAAATATAATAAGAAAATATTTTCTTACAAATTTTACCAGAAAGATGATTTAGAAAGAAAACAAGTCTTAAACTCATTATTATATTGTTTAAACAGAGCTTAAAATTTTGATTTTGTTATATTTTTAATATAACAAAATATAATTGTAAATTTTTTAACTTGAAATCCCTAAACTTTCTTTTGTCTTTTTATTCATTTGTTCCCTATGTTTTATAGCATATTGTAACGCTACTTGTTTATCTCCTTTTCCCCATTTAGCAACTGAAAAACTCTTTGACTTACGCTTACCATCTTCATCAATCCATACCGCTTTCCATCTCTGTTTATTACCCTCATCGTGCCATTGAACACCTGGATAACCAGAAGTATTATTTTTCTGAATGCTTTTATTATTAGCATTCACTCTTCCTTTTCCTTCTCTTATATTATATTCAAGATTATTAAGTCCATTTCTATCAATATGGTCTATTTCTTCAAATTGTTTATAAAGAATCTTATGAATTAATTTGTCATTTTTTCCACTTCCTGCGCGAGCATATACTGTTTTATCTTTTGGCGCATTCCATGCACGAATTCTTGATTTTAAAGAAGTTAATTGATCTAATTGATCTATCTCAAATCTCATAATATGATCTGTGTAATCTTTTTTTTCTTCAAATTTTTTAATTTTCATTTCAAAAAATTCATATCCTTCTTGAATTTTAGGATGTTTTATTACCTTAACTCTTCTTATCATATTATTCTTTTCTCCTATAATATTTGATTTGCATTCTTGATATTTCTTTACATCTTTCATTAATTTAGATAAATTTACAATTTCATCTTCTTTGTAATCTTCATGTTTAAATGTTTTATTATGTTTAGAATTTTGTTTAAACTCAATGCATATTCTATTATCATATTTTTTTATATTTCCATGTAAAATACCACCGTACCATTCTCCATATTCATATATTTCTTCGTCATCTATAATTAAATTATTATTGTCGTCAAAATGTAATTCTGGAAGAGTAGTTGAACAATCTTTACAAGGACCAAATTTTGCTTTTAAAAAATTACTTGTATGAGTTTCAAATTCTTTATTACAACTTTTACATTGAATAATAATATGTCTTTGTATTTCTGATTCTCCCTTATATTTGTAAATTTTCAATTCTCTACATTTAGTTTTACATTTTTCAATTACTCCTTTAGAAATACCTTTTTTAGAACATTCAGAACAACCATTAAAACTTTTCATCATATTTTGTTTTAATTTTTTATCTTCTCTTCCACATTTACAGGTAAACGTAATATATCTCGTATCATCATCGGAAATTTTCCAATTTGAACATCCTGCTTCATTAATAAGCTCGTTAATTTTATCAATTGTTTTTTGTTGTATTCTCATAGTTTTTATTAATATAATAATTTATTACCTTTAAATTTCATTTTATTTTTTTATTACCGAAAACTCTCAAAATATTATTTATAATATTTTTTACACAGGGTTTGTCCTTAATTTTTATTAAAAGTTTTTATTTTGTTATATTTTTTAATATAACAAAATATGTTTGTAAAAATTTTAGACTGTAAACAAGGGGAAAATTTACAAAACAGGGAACCCTAAAGCCCCACCGCTTACTCTGACAACATTGTTATTGACAGCAGTTACTACGAGCGAGTAGCTTTGGGCGGAACCGATACCTTCCTTGTGGGAACCGGAACCAGCGGCACCAGCTTGAGCGCCAGCCGATGGGCTTGGTACGATGCTGACGTTTGTGAGCTTACCGTAGTTGGTAGAGCCGAGAGGGTCGAGGCAGTAGAAGTCAAGCGAGTACGAGTACGAGTGGTAACCGGTGTCTTGGGGAATGATGGGGGCGCTGTAGTATGGGTTGACGAGCGAGAAGAAGTCCGAACCCATGTGGGAAAGACGTGCGGTGTTTTCGTAGAGGAGCGAAGTTTCAAGGATGGGGTCAACAGCACCTTCGGGGGCGAAGTTGACAACACCGGTGACAACCGAAGGCGAGGCGGCGGTGTAGTTCGACCATTCAGCGGCACTGGTTGTGTTTCTGACAGCGAAGAAGAGAACCTTGATGGCGTGCGAGAAGCGGATGTCAAAGGCTCTGGATTGTTGAGTAGCGTCGTACGATTGAACAGGGGCGGTTTGGACTTGTTCAATAAGGATGTCACGGGGAGCGCAAGCCATGCGTTTACGTTCATCGTTCGAGACGATGGCGTAGTTGGCCCAGACTTGAGCGTCACTAAGAACGGGAGCAGCACCACCATCTAATTGAGCAGCTGTGGGAACAGTGTGGGGGTTTACACCGGCAGGAGCGGCAGGGTTCGAGAGGATAAGAAGCTCGGTCCAGTCACGGAACGAGAAGTTAATTCTCATGTCGTTGTAGGGAAGAGCGGCGGTGGGGAGGGCAACACCACTGTCGCGGGTGAAGAAGAAGGGAAGAGGAAGATTGAGAGTGAACGATTCAATGGGGACGCCTCCGGGGTGGCCTCCGGTCATATCATCGAAGTTACCGATCATGTTTTGGTAACCGTTACGCTTACCTGCGGGGACGGTAAAGGCGGCCCAGAAGTCAAGGTGGTAGTTATCAAAGCGAGCAGCAACAAGGTCGTTGAAAGTAATGTTGCATTCACGGATAAGATTGTGCATAAAGTTACGAGTCCATCTAAGAAGACCAGCTGTTCCCTTTTTTAATGTAACTTGAGGAACGGTAACACGAAGCCATGTTTGGAGAAGGTAGTCACCAGCACGCGAGATGCTGACCGACCATTCTTGATTGAAGCCGGGGTTTCCGCTAGCCTTGCTGAGGCTTACGGGGACGACGGTGAACCAAGTGGATTTACGAGTTTCACGGACGAAGTAGGCGGTAGCGTCAGGTCCTCCATAGAGATATTTTTCAATTTCATCGTAAGTAGCTAAATCGATGAAACCAGATGTAACATTTGATGTGGTCAATGATGCCATTATATTTTATATAATTCAAGAAAAAAAAAATTTAAACATTTTAAGTTTAATAAATTTTTTCATTTAAATATTGTAGTTTAAAGTTCTGATAATTTTACTTAAGTAAAATGATAGGAACTAACAGTAAAAAAAAATTTAAAGAAGAAGATCAATCAATTGATATAATAAATTTGAATAACAAGATATTATCATTTTTTGAAGATGAAAAGAAAAATATACAAAATTATAAGGATAAGATTGAAGATCTAAAAAAACTAAAAGATGTTAAAAATTTGTCAAAGAAAACATTAGATAGTATATCATCAACTATAGATACACTTGAATTAAAAATAAACAATATAGAAAATGAAACAGATTATGAATTTTATATATCACAAACTATACCTATCATAAAAGAGTTTCAAGATATAATTGACAAACCTTTGGTTATAAATTTTATGGGTAAAAAACCAAAAACAAATAAGAGAAAACAAACTTTAATAGATAATTTTATTAAAATAGCTAAGAATTACTGTCATGATGATTCTATATTAAATATTAATAATAACAAAAATACAAATAATGTTACAAGAGATAATAAAACTCCAAAAATGATATGTTCAAATTGTAAAAATAAGAAAGATTTTGAAGTTGAAGATGCTAATATATACTCATGTGTTATTTGTGGATGTGAACAAGAAGATATAACTTTTACATCATCTTATAAAGATATAGATAGAGTAAATATTTCATCTAAATACAAGTATGATAGAACTATTCATTTTAGAGATGCTATTAATCAATATCAAGGTAAACAAAATTGTAGTATAGATGATAAGATATTCAAAGATTTAGAAGAAGAATTTGATTGTCATCATTTACTAATAGGTAAAAAAGGTGAACTTGATGACAAGGAAAGATTTAAAAATATTACTAAAAATCATGTTTATGACTTCTTAAAAGAGTTGGGAAGAAGTAAACATACAACATCCGAAAAACAGTTTTATACAAAACATTATGAAAATGTTAATCTTATTCATTTTAAACTTACAGGTGTCAAACCAGATGATATAGGATATTTAGAAGATGAGCTTATGAATGATTTTAGTAAATTGATAGAATTATACGACAAGATATATAAAGATAAAGAGAGAACTGAAAGAAAAAACTTTTTAAATACACAACATATACTGTATCAGTTATTAAAAAACAGAGAGCATAAATGTAAACAAGATGATTTTAATATATTGAAAACAAATGATAGAAAATGTTTTCATGATGATATTTGTGAAAGACTTTTTAATGAATTGGGATGGAATTATCAACCTCTAATATAAAGAATTAAATTGAATTATAAAATACTTTATATTTTATAATAAATAAAGTTTAATGAATTCTTCAAATGAAGACACAGAGGCTTATCAAGAAGATTTAGCCGAATTATTAACAAGAATGTTGATGTCAAATAGACAAAGAATTAGAAGAAGAATACAACAACAATTAATAAGAGAAATTTTTAGAGATGTCGAGAGAAGATTTTATGAAAGAGATTTTTATAGAAGAATTAACTTAGAGATACAACGTCAAACAACTGCTCAAAGACAACGTCAACTTTTAAGAGAGATTCAAATGTATAGAGGTATTTTACAAAATAATTTACAAGTAAATTTTTCAAATAACATTGATAGATCTCTAGACACTTCATTTAGCGAAATATCTTTTGGAATACAAAATGAGGATACTGATGGCGGTGATGAAGATGAAGAAGAGGATATCGGTGATGAAGATGAAGATGAGGATACTGGTGGCGATGAAGATCAAAATAATTCAGAATATTCACAAAATTTTTTTATAGATTGGAGTTCTGTAAATAATGACAATAATCAAACAGAATATCCTATAGACTTTTCACTTTTGTCAAGAGATAGACAATTTCGAGAAAATCCAGAAGAAAATATAGATCTTCGTGATGAAGAAATGAATACAAATTTTCGTATACCTATACAAAATAATGAAATAGAAAATTCAGTTTTTACGTTTGGTATACCTATAAGAATGCCAAATATATTTACAGATATATTTAGTAATGATTTTATGGAAGAAGTTATAATTGATAGTTTTGAAAATGATGGTAGTAATATTGCTGAAAGAAATGAAGATCAAAAAATAAAATTTTCAACATTTATATATGATCCCAAATCACATGATATAGGTGAAGAAAAATCTTGTTCAATATGTTTTGATGAATTTTCTAAAGACGATGAAATAGGATTATTAAATTGTGAACATTTTTTCCATTCTAAATGTATAGAAGAATGGGGTAAATACAAAACCGAATGTCCTCTTTGTAGAAAAGATATACCTGAAAAAAATAACAGTGAAAATACAAGAGATTTAGCTGAAACAATTAGTTAATTTATTTCTTAATATTTATTTTACTTTTCAAAAAAAATAAATATTAAGAAATAGTAAATAGTTATGATAAACAGTATAAACAGATTTGGTAAGTTTTGGAATAATTATGGGTTTGAAATACTTTTTGTATTATCGCTAGTATTTTTGATAGGATGTTCTATATATTATTATTTCAATAAAAGCAAAGGAACGTGGAATAGTACAGTAAATCTTGGTGATTTTGTTAAAAGTGGAGATTTATTAAATAAACCTAAAAAAAGAAGAGCGATAACAGAGAGTAAAGGAGAAAAAGAGTGTAAGAGAGTTTTAGAGAGGTATTTGAATAGACCTTTTAAAAAAATAAGACCTAATTTTTTAGAGAATCATGTATTAGGACAAGGCAATAATCTTGAAATAGATTGTTATAATGATGAACTTAAATTAGGATGTGAATATTCAGGAAGACAACATTATGAGTATGTACCATTTTTTCATAAAAACAAAGAAGCTTTTCATAATCAAAAATATAGGGATGAATTAAAACGAATAAAGTGTAAAGAAGCCGGTATAAAATTGATTGAGGTACCGTATACTGTTAAAATAGAAGATATAGAAGGATTTTTAAAAAATAAATTATTAAGTCTTGGTTATATAGTATAAAATTTGATTTTATAATTTTATTAAATTATAAAAATAAATTAATGCATCATCGAAACATCCTCAAATAAATCTGATACTGCATTTTGATGATTATTATGACCTAATCTTGCTTGGGCCATTTGTACATGAGAAGATGTAGCATCCACGCTTACATCAGTGAGCATGCCTACAGCACCTGCTTGTAAATTTTCAGGACCAAGGGCTGACTTGAACCAATTAGGTCTTTCAGTTTGACAAGGAACTAAATCTCCTCTGATTGGATCTGCTAGACCTGATAAACGACCTTTTTTAATACCTAAAACAATTTTATTATTACTTCCCATTACTGCTCTCATAAGAGAGGTATCATTGTTATCATGGGATTCATAATTTTCTTCTCTACAGCTTTGAGGAGAATAGTTTTCAGTGAGATATTCCTCATTAGAATCGGGTACAGCTGCAGAAAGACCCATAGAAGAAATACGTGTAATAGTAGGTACACTTGCAATTTTAAATTTGTCAGAAGGATGAACACTTACTGATCTTTCGGTACTCATTGGGTGATTACCATTACCTACTAGATTAGAAGTGACATTATTTGGTGTAAAATTTTCAACAAGACCATCTGAAATGTCTACATAGTAAACTGCGATAATAGCCAACATAACAGCAACTATTGTAGCAAAAATTTTATTACTATTAATCATTTTTTATTATAGTAAGAGAAACTTTTTTTATTGTAATATTTTTTTGTAGTAAATAAATGAAATTATTTGGATTAAATGAAAATGTAAATGATAAAGATTTCAAAAAAAGATCTATGAGTGACGATAAAGACGGATTATATAAACCACAATATAGAAAAAAGAATGATTGTGCAAAATATAAGTTTGAACTTTCAGAATTAAAATCATCTCTTCTTGTAGGTAATATTCTTAAAAACTATGATATTACAGATAAACTTATATTATTTTTGAAAGAAATATTAATAGTTTTAGATAATGGAGATATTTCTAATTTTAATATGTATTTAGAGTATTATTCTCAAGGTCCTACAAATAATTATCCTGTAGGTCAGATGAAAAATGCTGTTGGTAATCCAGCATTTATACATGAGAATTTTTTAGGATTATATAATTATCTAAAAGAGAGATGGTTTAATTATAATAAAAATAAATTAGTTCTTGTAGACAGTACTGATTGCAGTAATGATAACTTAAATACAGCTATAATTAGTATATATACTATCCAACAGAATTTAATGAAAGCTATAATGTCTGTTAGAGGAGAAAGATTAAATGTTGATAATGGAGAAAAAAATTCTAATATAGGTATATCTAATCTTTACTCAAAACATATTGATTTGAAAAATAATATTGTATCAAGTTATATATTTGAAGGTGCTACTTATATAGATGATTGGAAACATCCTGGAAGAGTTCAATGTGAGGTTCCTTATACTGGAAAATATGGAGAATTATTAAAAAAATATTTAGATAATAATGAATATGAAGCATCTGTACAATGTGGTATATCAGGTAGTGTAAATTTTATTCTCTATATGTACCTAGCATCTATAGCAGTTAATAACGATAATAGAAATTGGGAAATGGATGTAGTAAATATAATTAATTGTGCAGTTCTAGTTCTAGTTGGAGATGGAGGTCATAATATAAGAGAAATTATTACAGCTTTTACTCTTATGGCTATTACATTAAAAACATTTTTAGATGAATTAGTATCTGAAATTAAAGTAAATAATCCAAGTTTCAATATTAAAGACAGAGGTACTATTAAAGATGTTAAACCAGGTAATATGGGTATCTTAAATCAAATGTTGTATCATCAAGGATATCTTACATATAAAATAATATTTAACTTGGGAGTAAAAAAATGCCAGGAAGAATATAATGAATTTCAAATGTATCATAAAATCTTACATATATTTTCTATGTGGGAACCTTTTATAAATACGTTATATGATTACACATCTGAAATAAATCCATTAGGACTAACTGATTTTGATATATATAATATTTTTCCAGAATTTAATCAAAATAGAGAATGGTATATATCGTCAACTAAAAATTTACTTTATAGAACATGGTTTGATAAAACAATAGATGTTTATAATGATGAAGTATCTAATTCTGCTATCACATTTTATTCTGCTTTAGACAATGATAGATATCTTTTAGATTTAGATAAAAGTTTTAAAACTTTTCCTAATGATTTTTTTATAAATAAAATATTATTCAAATATTCTAATTCTAAAAATATTTTAAACATTACAAATGATCAATTACAAGAAAAGATAAATGAGTGTGAAAAAGTAAACCAAGATAGTATATTTTCTCTTGATTTTTTCTTTAAAGAAAATTCAAAAAATATACCCTTAGCATAATTTTAAAATATTTAAAATATTTTAAAATCTAACCTATTTTGATAATATTATCATAAACTCCTTCTATAGACTGATGAGCTATAACTATAACTAATTTATCCCTAAAATTTTGTTGTAAAGTATTCATAACAATAGAGTTCATCTCCTCATCTAAACTACTAGTACACTCGTCTAACATAACCAAAGGTAAGTTAAACATATCAGCTAAAGCTAGAGTAAAAGATAAAACTACTCTGCTTTTTTGTCCACCGCTTAATCTACCCAAACCGCACTCCATTCCTTTATACTCTATTTCAAGATTTATTTGAGGTTTTTTATCACCTTTTTTAGTTTGTTTATAAGGAACTAATCTTACTGATATAGGATTATCTGGAAAAAATTCATCTAGATAAATTTGAGCATGATTGTTTATAGAGTTAATAACTTGTATCATCGCTATACTTTCAGACTCCAGTATAGTCTCTCTAAGAATCATAGCTGCTGAATATTTTTTGTTACATATTTTTTCTTGTTTTTGTAGATTTTTACATTTTAGAGACCATTCTTTATATTCTTGACATAATTTTTCAATCTCTGTGTATTTTTCTATTTTTTGAATATTATTTTCATGATTTTCTTTCTTCTCTGTATTTTTTCTTAATTCTTCCATAATTTTTTCTATTTCTTCTTCTATTTCTTTCACTAATGGGAGATTTTCTTTTATTTCCCATTTATCTTTTATGATTTTTTTATTATCATTCTTTTTACATTCAATTTCTTCAATATTTCTTGTTATTTCTAAAATTTCGTTATCAATTCTTAAAATATTTTTTTTATAGTTTTTATTTATGTTTAATTTCTCAAGGAGGTCTTCACTTTCATATTTTTCAATATTATCGTAGTTAATATATTCACTACACTCTTTTTTTATCCTATCAATTTTACATAAAATACTCGTCATATCATCTTCAAAATGTTCAACCCCTGCAGAAAAATTGGAATTAGAGATATCGTTTGATATATCTTTTATTTTTTTCTCTATATCTTTTTGTAAACTAAGATAATCTTTTAATTGCTTAAGTTCTTCTTCTAAATCATCAACATCTTCTATATCTTCATAACTATCATAAATATCTATAATATCATCTTTACTCTTTTTAAACGAACGATACCTACTTTTTATTTCTATCAATACTCCATTTATTCTTTTTATATTATTTTTAATATTAGATATTTCTTCTAAAATATCTTCTTCTATCTCTTCATACGACGAGATACTCTCGGAGCGAGCTTTCCGGGGGCTTTGCCCCCTACAATGAGTCCGTCGAAGACGGACGAATCCGCTCGTGGAGATATCTTCTTCTGAAGGCGATAGTTCTTCAACTAAAGATAGTTTATCATCATTCAGTTTAAGAAAAATTTTACATGATGGACATTTATATGTCTTTTTTAAGTTATTTATCCTATTCAGTTCTGTATTTTTTGTTTTTAATTTTTCCTCTAATCTAGAAATCTTTTCTTCTTTATCATCTATATTTTTAGAAAATATATTATCTATTTTCATTATATCTTCTTTTAAATTATCATTAGTTAATTTACACGTAGACACTTCTTCATCTAGAGAAAAGTAATATCTATTTATATCATCTTTTAATTTATTATATGATTTCATATCATCAATATATTCATTGTATTCATCGATATTTTCTTGTAATTCTTTTTTGTTATAATCTTTCCATAATTTGTTTTTCAATTTAGAAATTTCAGATTCTTTGTTTGAAATCTCTTTATCTTTCATATTTTTTAATTTTTGTTCATTCTCTTTGTACTGTTTTTTTAGATGTATAAGTTCTGAACTAAGTTTTATAGATTTTATAAGATCTTCATACTCTTCTATTTTTTCATCTCCTTCATACTTTTCATTATTTTCTTTATTTTCATTTTCAAGTTTTATTTTGTTTTTCTCTAATTCGTCTAGTCTTTCATTCTCATGCATCTCATTGTTGTAGTATAACAAAAAATCTGATAATTTACTCTTTGTTTGTTCTAATTGCCTGTTTAATCTTTTTATTAGAATTTGTGAATTTTTATACTTTATAGCTTCATTTTTTACTGCTTTTTCTCTATTTTGTTTTTTTACCTTTAATGGAAATTTGATTTTATCAGGTTTTTTCATTGTTTCAAATACATTTTTAGATAACTCATATTTAGATTGAATACTAATTAAATCTTCGTTTGTAGTTCTAATCAAATTTTTACATTTACCTTTTATTTTTCCCAACTCTACATCTTTGAAAGCAAACTTTTCTAAAAATGAAAGTTTATCTATAGGACTCATTGTTATAAAAGAGTTTATAGCATCTTGTTCTATATATCCACACGTTTCAAAATTGTCTCCAAACTTGTCATTTATTATCTTTTGTGCTGCTTCATCTTCATACTCTTGTAAAATATCTTTTTTACTTTCGTTCAATGATAATATCTTTAACACCAATCTATTGGGTCTTTTAGTTCTAGTTATTATAAAATTAAGTATTTCTAAATCAACTTGACAACTACTTTTCCCGTCTTTTATTAAATCAGATCCTTGACCATATAAAGCAAAATATATAGCAGTTAATAGGGATGTTTTACCTGCTCCTGAAACTCCAGATATTAAAACTAATCCGTTTTTACCAAATTCAAATTCATCCTGTTCATAACATTTAAAATTCTTTAATTTTAGTTTCATTAAATACTTATTGTATTATTTACATATCTATAACATAGAAAATCATTTTTTTATTAATAACTTAAAGTATCCATTTTATTGATTAAAATGTCTGAAATAACCTATTATAAATATAGTAAAGATAAGTTTGCAGTTGTAGGAAAAGATATTAAATTATATGAAAAATCTATGAGACCATTAGACGCTAGATGGCATTCTAGAATGAAAAATACTGATGGTAAAGGTGGATGGTTGGTACCTCTTTATCAAAAGGATCAGTTGGAATTATTTATGGAGTCTTTATCTAATAATTTAACTCCAACTAAAAAAGAAGATCTTTCTCGTATATCTACTAATCCAACTCAGGATGAATCCAACTTAAAAAATATTATTTCCGATGATGATTCTGATGATGACGTTGACGATGAAGATGATGATTCTGATGATTCTGATAATGAAGATGATGAAGATGACGATGAAGATGATGATTCTGATGATTCTGATAATGAAGATGATGAAAATGACGATGAAGATGACGACGATGAAGATGACGATGAAGATGACGATGAAGATGAAAATGACGATGATAAAAATATACAGATTTCTAAAGATTTAACAGATACTTTTAAAAGTATAATTAATATATCTGATGAAGAATCGGATGAAGAATCGGATGAAGAATCGGATGAAAACTCCGATGAAGAATCGGATGAAAACTCCGATGATAATGAAGATTTGAAATTTAATTTTTTAGACGAATTAGAATTAGAAAAAAATAACACCATCAAAAAATTAGAAGAGGAAAGGGAAGAAAGAGAACGACAAGAAAAAGAACTACAAGAAAGAGAACGACAAGAAAAAGAACGACAAGAAAAAGAACGACAAGAAAAAGAACGACAAGAAAAAGAACGACAAGAAAAAGAACGACAAGAAAAAGAAAGGGAAATACAAGAAAGAGAACGACAAGAAAAAGAACGACAAGAAAAAGAAAGGGAAATACAAGAAAGAGAACGACAAGAAAGAAAAGAAAGAAAAGAAAGAAAAGAAAGAGAACGACAAGAAAGAGAACGACAAGAAAGAAAAGAAAGAGAACGACAAGAAAGAAAAGAAAGAGAACGACAAGAAAGAAAAGAAAGAGAAAG
>Ga0213859_10000152_pt1 | contig 31639 bp, 10 predicted proteins | sample PICome_2_FD_160133 | JGI IMG/M metagenome (GOLD analysis project Ga0213859, IMG submission 160133) | Coastal seawater microbial communities near Pivers Island, North Carolina, United States - PICO304 | ecosystem: Environmental > Aquatic > Marine > Coastal | place: USA: North Carolina...
TCATTATTTCTTGCAAAAAGAACTATTCCTTTACTAGTATTCATAAATCAACTAAATTTTTTACAGATCGTTCTTTTTTAATTTTATTATAATCGTTAAGATAAGAATTAGAAGCTCTAAAATAAAGATCTAATATTTGTGTTAAAAAATCTTCTAAATTTTCAATTTCTATTGGATTTTCATTATCATCTATCAAAATAATTTCTTTATAACCTCTTGTTGACATCATATTACAAAAGGTAATTAATTCTTGCGTAACTGTAAATTGTCCGCCACTATAGTAACATATTAAATTTTGATAATATTGTTCTTTAAATATTCTTAATTGGTTATGTAACGTAACCATAAAATTAGAAAAATCTAAAGCTTTTTCTAATCTTTCATCCATAATAAACTCCAAATAATTATTATGATTATTTATTGTTGTATTATGTTATTTTTTTAGTTTTGGTTTTTTAGAACGTGCTTACATTTGTATAAGTAGGGGCAGCTATACTTACATAACTGCCAGTTGCTCTAAATTCATCTACAGAACAAGAAATTGTGCCTGACACATCCTCATCTTGAGCTGGTCCTATTCCTGTTTGATCCCCAGTATCGTCATCTTGTAACCTAACCTCAAATTCTAGGATATTAGTCGAAGGATTAGCTCTAACTCTAACTATAACATCATTTTCTGAATAAACAGTATTATTCCAGTCACCTGCATTTGAACTATATATAATATTATAAGCAGTACTTGTACTTTGATTTTGAGAAAATCCAAAGGTAACAATGCCTACATTATTTAAAATTTGTTGCCAATTATAAGATTTTAAATATCTAGGATCTGTATTTGCAGGAATGTTTGACATAGACAACGAAATCCTAATTTGTCCACCTGTATTAAAAAAGTGTCTTCTATGATTATCGTTTGTAAATTCTACTCTAAAAATGTAATTTATAAAATTGTTCCAATCTGCTGTTCTTTGATCAGCTCTTACACTTTGAGTAGTAGTCATTTGACTTGCATTCAATGATACAGTTGGAAGTCTATTAGTGTCTATTGTGTTGACATAAGATATATATTGATTATGGGTTTTAGTGGTAGTTCCAGTTCCTGCTGTAATTTCATCACCTGCGTTAATATCACCTAAAGAAAATGTATTTGCAGTTTGGTGAACCCAACATTTTTGGATATCTGCTTTTAAATTATCCATTTGTGTAGCAGTCACTAAATCTCCAATTGTAGATGGAAAATTAGTAGCCGATACTTGACTGCTTACAACTGTTTGTCCGTATCCATAATCTCCTGATCCTGTTCCTAAAATACTTGCTACTTTGCTTTGTAAATTATTATAATCAGTAGCATTAATTGAACCACCCTGCAACACATTTGATATTGCCATTTAAAACTCCATAGTATTATAGTTTTATTTATACTAATATCTCAATTAAAGCTGTACTTAAAGAAGTATTTTTAGATAAACTTTTGCCAATTACGCAATAAAACTTACCATTATTTTTTTCTTCTTCGGTTAAAGCTCTAGCAACACCAGGAAGATCCGATGTTACTAATAAATCTCCTTTATTAACTATTCCTTTTACCTTACAAGGAACTCTTCCTTTTAAAGCAACTGCAACTCTTTCTCCAGCTAATTCAGTATTCATTAAATGCGCTGGATTTGTAGAAACAACACCTGCAACAGTATCGTCGCAATCTTTATTTGATTCAGTAACTTCAGCATCACCACCTAGTACTAAAACAGTTCCAGGCTCATAATTTTTATCGCTTAAATAATATTCAGCTAAATCAGCATATTTTGCAGAAGTAGCAACTCCTCTAAATACATTTGCATTTATATCACCGGATAAATCTCTTGCAACAATTGATATACCGCTAGTAGCTTGTGTATTTCCATTGTAATACCCAATTGAAGAAACGCTTTGAGCATTTACATAATTTACTTGAACTAATGAAGATTGACTTGCAAGCCCTACAAAATTATTAGCATAAACATTTTGAAAAATGTTAGTTGCACTACCAATATTTACACTTCTTGTTCCTGCTGCCGCAGCATTAAAACTTGTACTTGTAGGATCAATTGCAATATCGTAACCTGGTAAAATTTCACTACTTGTAATTCTGAAAGGCATTCTGACTTGATTGTTGCTGTCTTTAACTTGAAAAAATACATCTAAACCTTGTTCATTACCTATAATAGCTTGGTTATCATTAACTATTCTAAGTCTAAGATCTTGACTATTTCCTATTGCAATACCATTATCACCAAAATTAACTTGATTACTAAAGGCTGCTCCTGTAAATCTTACAAATTCCTCTGCATTGTAGCCACCTAACTTATCTGAGTTTGTAGCAGTTCCATGCCATCTGTGCTCAGTACTTGTAACTCCATTTGTTGCATTGATTGTATTTTTTAAGGTTAAACCCTTATGTATTTTGTCAAACCCTGGATAATCAGCTGAATCGATATTTCCTATTGTAAATGTATTACCACTAATTATATGCACAACTTCATCATTTACGACACTTACAATAACAGATCTGTTAATATCATCTATGTCTTTAATTGTCCTACTTTGGAATTGTGTAACATCAGATCCTGTTCCTTGCGGACCTACTAGAATCCAAGTCGTTCCATTAAAAGCATATAACTGCTCATTTTCTATATCCCACCAAAAATCACCCTCAGTCAACCCTACAGGAGCTGTACTTGCAACTTCGGAACCACCTGTTGTTCTCCAAAGCGTGCCGTCATAAAATTTTAATTTTCTACTATCACTGTCAAACCAAACTTGCCCTGTAATAGCTTTAGGTGGTTCATTTGCACCTGCAAAGTTTTCAAGCAAAAATACAAAATTTTCATTCTGTATTTCACCATACCCTGCATAATTTTTACCAACTAATTTTAAATCAGTTGTTTGATCAATTGTTCCGTCTTCTACTACAGTTAACTGAGCAGTATTATATGTGTTTATTATATATGCCATTCATATCACCTCAAGTACCTTTAATATATTTAGTTGTTTTTTATTTTACTACTAACACTATCAATCAATCTGAACAAAATCTGTAGAAATATAATTCCAATTTGCACCATCACTTCTAAATTTGTATACATATCTATCAACTACAAAAGTAATGTCAGTAGTTGAGCCGGTAAAAATGGGATTTGCAACTAAATCTTGCATAACTGTTACAGTTCCTGTATTATTAAAATTACGGACTGTAATTCTAGATTTTTGCAAAACAGAATCATCAGTTTCTGAAACTGTAACTGGAAAGACTGCTTGTATTTCCCTTATCCTTGTAGCCATTATTTTTACATCAGTATTAGGTAAAGACTCTTCAATTGGTAACATTTCATTCAAAACTTTTCTAATATTATTGACAGTTTCTGCATAAAAAGGTACATTTTCAGGCTCACCGGGAGCAAGTAAACCATTTATATCTAAAGAAAGCAAAATTTCTTTTCCTTGAATACTTCTATCAACATATTCTTTAGTAGTAGCATCTTTTAAATCTATAGGATCTGCTAGATTAATGATCCTGTTATGATTAGCAAAACTTACTGTTCCAGCATTCTGTATTGTACCATTTGCATCAATAACTAAATTTTGACCATTAATTCTTCGTATTGAACTATCATCGATTTCAACATTATCGACTTTTAAATTTATTAAAGTTCCAAGTTCAGTCACTCCGCTTGCTTTTGTTACACTACTAAATAACTCTGTGCGTGTTAATATTAAATTATTATCAATTTTAAAAGCAGGTGTAGAATTATATACTGTAGTTTTTAAATTAATGTCTTGATTACTTGTCCAAGATCCCCTAATTGTACTTGTTTGATCCGGTTCTTGTTCCCATAAAAATTCTTTATCACTATCAGAACTTTTTAAAATAATACCGCCACCGACTACTGCAGTATCATCACCAATTTCATTGTTCTCACTTATTGCTAATTCTATTTGTTTATCTGATATTTTTAAATCTATAGAACTTACATAAGTAATTTCTCCCGCTACAGTTAATGTTCCTGCAACTGACATGTTTCCTGTAACACTAATATCAGAGTTTGCATTTATTATCGGTCTAATACCAATATCATCAAAATTAGGTACATCAGAAAATAAATTGAGAGACAAATCACTTGCAGATATTTTTAAAGCATTTATTGTATAATTAGGAAATTGATTATTTTTTATTAATACATTAAAATCGCCATCATTTTCTATATTTTCTATATAAGAAGACCTACCTGTTACACGGAAATTTGTTACTGGCCGATCTCCAATACCAATTATTAAACCATTAGAATTCTTAATCTGTAAATAACCTGTTGTTACTCCATCTGCATCAGTTGGTAAAAAATTTGCGCTTTGTTTTTTTTCTCCTAGATCATTAATTAAATATTTTGCATTTAACGCTGTTCCTCTATACCATAGCCCATCTATACCTGTCTCATTTGTTGTTTTAGCAATATTAAAACCTTTAAATATTTTTTGCCTCTTTACAGTAGCAGTATCATCTTGCCAAGGATCTAAACCTATAATTGAATATTGAATAGGAATTATAAATTCATCTTTTGACCAAATACCGGATAAAACACCACCAATATATAAATTTAAAATTGAATGACTTTTGTTATCAACGTCAATTTGTGTTGTAACTTCAAATCCTGTTTTATTCTGATCTGCAGTATATTGTGGTCCTACAAGTGTTAAATCAGTTCCATCAAATATATATAATTGATTTTTATCGTTATCAATCCATATATCACCTGCAACTAAATTACTTGGTTGACTACTATTTACTACGGTACCACTTGCACTTTTAAAAAATGTTCCATTAAAGACTTTAAGCTTTTCATCCTGCTTATCATACCAAAGTTGTCCTGTGATAGGTACACTAGGTTGGTAAGTGCTGGCAAAATTCTCTAATAACTTTACAAAATTTTCATTTAACCACTCTCCAAAGCCTTGGTAATTCCTTCCTATTAATGTCAAATCTGTAGTAGTTGAATCAATAATTCCGTCTTGTAAGTCAACTAATAATTCGCCATCAGTTCTGTTTATTCTATAACTCATTATCTGTCATCCTGCATAAATTATGTAGTTTAATGTTAAGAAAGGATTTAATATATTTAAAGAATTACCTAATCCGCTTTCTGTTACTACACCTTGTGTTGTATTCATTCCATAACCAGAAAATTCTGCTTCATCCTCTTTAAAAAAATGAAATTTTGACACTTCATCTTGAGCATCGTTTAAATCATTGTCGATATCAGGCGCTATAGCATAAAATGATTTTTGTAAACCATAATTAGGATTGGTTACATCTGTCGGTTCATACATCATAGAATGTGTGTGTTCCGGTAAATTAGATGTGTTTATAATTATATTATCATTACCGTCACTACCTCCTAACACTTCAGCTGAAGTATTGGAAAAACTGCCACTATGCGTACCGCCCATGTTTAACATTCCTAAAGGAAATTTTCCTCTTAAATCAGGCACTGCAAAAAATCCATTTGGTAATAATTCCTGTGCTTTATAAGTATAACCAATAATAGCAAACAATTTTTCATAATCAACTGTTTGTACTTCTCCTCCATCACATAGCAACCAACCTAAAGGCGCAGCTTGCCCAGCAAACGGAATTATTGATCCGATTGGCATTACAGGAACTTTATCTAGTAATGTCCGAACTTGTATTTTCTTATATCCAATATCATTAGTAGGTCTATAAGTAAGTAATAAATCATCATTTTGTGCTTCAACAACCTCATTCTTTCCTTGTATCATGTTTTCTGATAACTGTGTAGGAAACTCTATTAAAGCTCCTTGTCCTGTAAAGTTAATATTTTCATTAGCTAACAGTATATCTCCTGTAAATTCAAACGTAGACGGTTGAGAAAGCCTATTGGCAGACCCTGCTCTACCTGTTACAGATCCTGTTACATTTCCTTCTAAATTACCATAAAAAACATCTGCGTAAATTCCCGTAAAAGGCATACTTGAATTTCCAATTGAAGATACTCTACTATTTGTGATATCTTCATGTGGCATAATACTATCAGTGTACAATTTGCTATCAATAGCAGAATTTAAATAAATATTTTCGCCTACACGTAAATTTTTTGAAATACCTACACCACCAGAGGTTGTAATTGAGCCTGATGTTATCTGATTAGTATCCAATGTACTTGTAATAATTAATTTTCCCTGCGTAGTATCTGTAATAGAATTGCTGGTTTTAATGTCCCCTGATACATCTAATTCTGCGCTAGGATTTTCTTTGTTAATTCCAACCTTCATTGATGAATCGAATGAAGCAACTGTTTTGAAAATACCATCATTTTTAACTACTATGTTTACACTTGCACCAGGTATATTATGTCTAATAAAAGCATTGTTGAAATCAACTCCTAATTCATAATCACCATTAAATCCAAGTGAAATTCCATCATTACTTAACACATTTAACGAATAATTTGTCGTACTATGAGCATCACTTCTTAAAAAATTTCCTGCTAAAACAGTTTGATTATTTACAATCAAACTTTCTGCTTTTTCAGCGACACCGAAATATTTAAAGTTTTCTCCTAATGGACTTGCTAAATTCAATCCTGCCTTTATAGTTACAAATCCGTCTATTTTCTTTTTAGGAGTGAATTCTATATAAGAAAAAATAATAAGTGGTTTTCCATTTACATCTAATCTTAAAATATTATATTGATTATTATCAATACCTTCAACTATTTGTGGTGTAGCACCAGTAGTCAAACCACCCGTGAATTGCGGACCGATTAATACCCAACCTGCTGCATCAGTATAAATAAATAACTGTAAATTTTCTGTATCAACCCAAAGTTCCCCTTCCTGCTTGATAATCGGCTGCGTTATTCCTTTATTAATTGTACTTACAGGTATCCAATTTGCGCCGTTATAAACCATCATTTTTTCATTATTTGGAGAAGAATCAAACCAAAGCTGCCCCTGTACTGGGGTTGCAGGTTGAGTTATACTAGCAAAATTTTCTAATAAATGTAAAAAGTTTTCTCCTATTAAAGGTCCGTATCCTGTATAATTTTTTCCAGGAAATTTTAAAGATGTTTCACTATTAATAGATTGATCTTGTACAACTAATCCTAATTTGTTAACTTTATCTGTAAAAAAGATTTGATAGGCCATTTTTATTCTCCAAGCATGCTAGATAAACTTTGTATCCTAACAGTATAATCAACTTGTATTAATCTGTTCAAACTTTTTTGGACAGGATGAAATAATACATGAGTTAATAACATGCTTTCACCAGTTGAACTCCAACTTTTCAATCCTAACTCATCAAATATGAAAGTATCATTTGTATCTGTACCTGTATCAAAAGCATCTTGGCCTGCTGGTTCACTATAATCTAATAAGCAACTTACAATTATATCTGTATAATTAGTACCACTTACATGCCTAATTTCAGTTTTATTCCTAAACGTATCTAAATTGTTAACGCTCCTATCATCTACAACTTTTTCGTATGTTTCATTATATAATGCAGAATTTGTACCAGTGCTATTAGGAGTTAAATATGTAATTATTCCTGTAGGATCTACATAAGTTCCTCCATTACCAAAATTCATCGAATATATAAATCCGTTACCTGAATTACTCAAACAAGAAGCTAGTGCAATACTCATATTTTCATAATGTATTGCATTTCTTTTGTTTACATAAATCTTTTCTGATTCAGGATCATAAATCTTTATATGTCCTTCTATCATTATTCCATTCTTTTCATTAAATAAATTCATATTTTTTCCTATAATGTTATTTATCTTGGCATGTCAGGCTTATTAATTCGTATTTTTTGAACTATTGCGTTATTTGTGCTATTTAAAGTCTCTCCTTCGGCTTTCCAAAGTTTTCCTTGTCTTCTTATAACCGTGACTTTTTCACTTGCCATAGGTGGTACTAATAAAACTAATTCGTTGCTATTTTCTAAATCAAATTCTTGAGGAAGAATTATGTCACCTTCAGGTGAATCTTGTCCTAAAGCAGGATTAAATGAAGCAATTGAATTTTTACGTAATCTTTTACCTCCTACAAAGACTTCAAATTCGTTAATATTATTAGGAATAAAATCTAAAACAAATCTAGTATTTTCTCCATCGCCGTTAAAAATTGTTCTTAATATCTCATCTTTATAAGGCAATATAGTTTCTATACTTTGATTATAAATTTCAACTCCCGCAGCATGCATATTTTTTACACCTGTTCCGAGTGTTCCTCGCCGTAAATTAAACAAAATATTTTCTGTTTTTTCATAATATTCTATTCTCTCTCCGTCGATTATAATTACTCCAGGATATTTGCTATTTTCAGTAGGTTGAGGTAATAAACTTCCATCATTAACTTCTATAAATTTATCATACCAATACAAATCCTGCATTAAAGTTATATTATTTTCTCCATTTAAAGTAGTGTAATGCGTATTATTTAAGATATCATGGAATTGTTTCCAGGCAAACTTATTAGAAAATAATTTATTACTAAAATGTATTACTTGAACATTATCATTTTCTTGCAATCCATTTACTAACTTTACAGAAAATCTATCAATTCCTAATTTATAATCAACACTAGGACTCAACATTATTCCATTTTTAACTACCCATACATACTGAGCATCTATAGCCGAGCTATTTAAAGGTATAATTCCATTTTTTAATTTTTGATATTCATAAAAATCATCTCTATATTCATCAGTATTAGTAAAAGGATAATCAGACTGGATTTCTACTACCTTTATAACGTCTCCTTTGCTTACTGTTAACCCTATATCAGCCAAATTTAATATTCTAGTACCAGTTCCAAATGGAGTTTTAATAGAGGCAAATAAATTGCTTACTTGGCCTTCACCAAAATTTAGATCATCTATCCTTAGCCCATTTTTAAAAATTTGATATTGTTTATTTGCTTGAAGAATTATAGAAAATTTTATTTCTATTAAATCATCTATCACTCTTTTTATATCAAACTTAGATGATGGAACATTTGAAAATTCTGTCCTTTCTACTACATCGAAACTTTGCCAATCTATACTTTGACTATCGTGATTACTAAATTGGTAAACACGGATTTTATCGTTTACATTTAAATGTATGGGATTTATATATAATGTATCCGGTGTTGAAATAAACTCTGTATTGTTAAAATATCCAAATCTATAGTCTCCACCAGATTCTACACTGTCCTCATAACCGTAAACATAAACCTTCAAAATATCTCCAGGCTGACTTAAACCTTTCCTGATTTCTATTGTACTACCTTCTTGGGAATAATCATCAACTAATAAATCTGTTGCAGTAGACGAAGTGTAATTCCAATCTACTATATGTTGTAATTCATTATCATTTAAGTAAACTTTAATTTGATGAAAACTTAAACTACCTAATGGTATTTGATATAATTTCAAACTATATTCTGTTACATCTGTTGTTACAAAAGTCTCTACATATCCAGGATTTAATAATTTATTATTTACAAATACAAGAGTATGCCATTCTGCAGGCATTTGAGCAAATGGTGCATTGTACAATTTAAATGCTGTTGTAGATCCATCTGCAATAAATTCATCTATATGTATAGCACTATGCTTTTTTTCTTCTCCAAAAGTAATTAAGTAATTAATTATTGCGTTTTCTTCTATAATATCTGAAAATCTTATTAAAACATTATTAGAACTATCATAATATTCCGTATCTGAAGCAATTAAAACATAATCTAAATTTTTTCCATTAACTGTAATTTGGCCATTTAAATCTTCCTGCCACCTAACATTTAACAAAAACTCATTTGTTTTTCCATCAGCTACTAGTACACCAGTATCAAGCACATCATCTGCACTGTAATCTAAAATTAAAATATTAATTTTATCATTTAGCGCAGGTGTGTTTACAAATATAACTTTTTCTTCATTATAATTTAGTGTGTAGTCTTTATCTAATTGATACAACACATTATTAATTTTAACTATTAATGATAATTGACTAACTGGTTTTACATTAATATCATATTCAGTTTGAACTCCATTTCCGATATAATTAAGATTATATATAAAACTACCGCCTAAATTAGGTCTTTCATAGACAGTAATAGCAAAGGAATCTTGCACAAGACCTGGTAAAAGTTCTTCAGGTCCTTTACTATTTGTCGGAGATACAAAATTATCACCATCTATAACTATTTCATTTGATACTATTCCTTTTGCATTACTATAATTTAATAGTCCGCCTTGTATTTCAGTATCTAAATTTTCATAATTAGGAACAAAACTTCCATCACTTATTGATTTTCTTATTATAATTATATCATTAGCATTAATATTTGTAATGTAATCCTGTACAATAAAACTATCTTGAACTCCGTCACCTATAATTGTTTGCATAATTGCATTAGGATTATTGACTGCAGTTTCCGCATCAACAAACTCAGGATCGTCAATTCTAACATTATTATGATAAACATTGTATGCAGAACCAGTTTCTAATGATAAATCAAAATTAATTACTACATCATTTAGTACTTTTTCATTAATCAAAAATCCTATTTGTGTTTCATTAAAAGTTAAAAATTTAGGTATAATTTCTTGTGAAATATTATCAAAATCATCTACATCCAATCCTAATCCAAAATCTTGAAAAATATTTGCACTGTTAATACTTAGACTTGTATTATTTGCCACGTTTAATATACTTGTTCCAGCTGTAGAGTTATCAAGTGGTTCATTTTCATAATTGACATTAAACAAAGTATAAAAATTTATTTTCTCAGCTATAAAATTACTATTACCATTAATTATAGCTGCTACTAACTTTGCAAACATATTAAAATCAATTACATATTTTCTATCTAAAACTGCAATGTAAGTTAAATGTCTATCAACAGTATAAACTATATCATTGTATTTTTCATCATTAATATCAAATGCTGTATCTAAATATTCAGTAGTATCCCATCCTAACTTTGATCCAAATAGAATACTTTTAACTTGTACACCACCGTAATCTATTCCATCCATATAATCAGCTAAAGTTAAATTAGACGAAAATAAAGAGTATACTAAAGAAAATCTATCTTGTGCTGTTAAAAATTTTACATCTTTAAAATAATTTATTACTATTTCTGTATTAGCATTAGGTGGAACATCAAAAGTAACAGCTCCTACATATCTATCATAACCCTTTGAATTATCTAATACATTTGTAATTGTATATTCTTGTGATAATACCTTAGCATTATTGAAATATATTGAAACTTTACTTTTGGTTAATTGCATTGGCCATTGTAAAATAAAATAAAATTTATTATTTGTACCAACAAACGTTTCGCTTGTTTCTAAGCTTGTAATTTCATATTTTTTAGATAATCTATCAAATTTTATACTGGTGTTAACAGATCTTGTAAGCTGGTCTCCTAATATGATAGACAATCTAGCTTCTCTTCCTTCCTCTGCTACTGAACCATTTATAGTGATTCTAGGAGTAGAAAAATAACCAGTTCCAGGATTGATTACATCAACTGCTGTAATGCTTCCATTATTACCGAGCCTAGCAATTGCTTCAAACCCAGATCCACCGCCGCCCGTAACAGTTATTTTAGGTGGCACACTATAGCCTGCTCCACCATCACCTATTTTAATTTCAGTTATAGAATATGTATTATAAGCATTCCAAATTTTAGAAACATCTGTATTTAAACTTTCTGTATTATAAAATCCATCTTCTGTAACAGTTATTTTATATGGCAAAATTTTATTATAATCCTGCTGATATTGAGGACTTAAATCAAAATCTCCTATAAACGTAGACGCATTTTCTGTAGTATCATAAACACTTACAAATTCTCTTAATTTAGATTTGAAAGGTTTAACTTCTCTTACATATTCTTCATAACTTGACAAATTATCATTGTTAAATGTAACATCATTTCTCAATTCTCCAACATTATGCTTAACTTTTAAAAAATTAGTTTTGAATGCCCAATCTATAGCAGAGTGTTCGTAAAACGCATACCGTAACAATGCAAAAAACAATCTATTGTACTCTACTGCTAAGTCATCTATAAATATTTCATTCTTTATTGCATTCAAAATATTCCTAATTTCTATACTTGGAATACTATCGTATAGATTTGTATCATATGATTTTAAATCAAAATTAATTAAAGCGTCTGTAACATTATATAATACCGACGAAAACTCTATTGTCCCGTTTTGCTTTCCAATAGTTTCATAGTTTACTGTATAATCTGCATTCGCAATATTATTAATTTTCTTTAATAATAACCATCCGTTATTTGATATATTTTTAATTTTAACGACATCGCCTATTATATCCGATAAGCCTGGCAATTGATAAGCATAATCTATTACGTAATTTATTTTAGATTTAGTGTTATAACCTTTTTCATACCAATCTATATAATTCCAATACAGATTTGTATTAAACCCTTGTGTTTGAATTCTACTCCAACTTGTATGGCTATCTTTTTCATAAAGTGCCCATTTTCCTAATACAGTTTCATCAGCTGTTACTAAGGCAGTAAATTTACGTACAACTACATAAGTTGACTGAGAATAATTTTCTCCTCCATTCACAACGCCTACACTTGATATACTACCTGTTGTATCTAACTCAAAATCTAATATTAAATTACTACCTTTACCAATAACTGTATACGTTGGATTAACTAAGTATCCATAACCTGGATTTATAACAATTACTTCTAAAATTGAACCATTTTCTATTACTAGAGAAATCTCTGCTTGTTCTGTTTTTCCAATACCAGAATTAAATAAATCATCATACGTATCAACTACTACGTCATAAAAATTTAATTCATAACCAGGCGGTTCATCTTTTGCAAATAAATTAGATATATCTTTATTATCAATCAATAAGTAATTTTTTAAAACAAGATTTACTCTGTTGAAATAAATTTCCAAAGCCTTGTGTCTATCTTTAAACCAACTTTGTCTAATAGATTGCAAATTACCATACCTATACTTTTCACTTAATGTCATATCTGGCACAGACCTACCATAAAGATCATAACCTACCAAAGAATCAACTAAGTTCATATGAACATTTTCTGGAATTTTACTTTGTGCATCATCTACAGTCAATAATTTATATTCAAAATGCTCAGGAGTAATTGTATCTGTGTATATTTGAAAAGATATTGCAACATGATCATCTATTAAATAGTTTTTACAATTAAACAACGCAAATTCATTTGTAGATATTAACGCTACAAAAGAATAATTCTCATTTAATGGATCTTGTAACAAATTTTTTATTTGAGCTGCTGTTAAATTCCTTCCTTTTTTACTTGGTAATACAGTAACATTCTTTACCCAATAATAATATTTTACAAAAAAAGATTTAGTTATTTCGTTATATTTTCTTTCTATAGAATAGTTACTATTTGCTGTACCAGTGATATTAAGAGAAATCCCTTCAGGTGTACCAGACAGTTCATTCCACTGTGTTGGTGTATAGTCTGATTCAACCCATTCGTATATTTCTATATCAACAGTATTATCATACTTAAACCAATAATTAGTTGAATATTTAACGTTATCTTGATATGGATGATAAAATTTTACATTTTTTGTATTCCACCAAATTTCATTTACATGATCATTACTCCAGTACATAGTTTCATCTTGATTAACTTCCGAAGAATTTGCATTTGTATAAATTGCAGGATCGTATGGTAATTTAAAAGTAATATTTTGTTCTGCAGGTCCTGGAATTTTACCTTGTGAAGCATCTATATAATCTAATTCTTTAATTACTTTTTTTGTTCGCTTATCATACAAATTAATTTTTTTAATTTTAGATAAATCAACTGGATATTTTGGTTTTCTCAAAATAGAAAATAATTCTTTTTTCTTTTTCCCAAATTCAACTATTTTATCTAAATTTTGTAAACTTACATAAACATTATTATTGTTAGTAATTATATGCTCTCCAAACGACGTAGTTACATCTGTAATTTGCATATCTAAATTTCCAGAATATACAAAAGTATTTCCTATAATTTGAAAAATGCTAACTGATCCTAAATTATCTTTAATAGTATTAAAACTGGTAAAATTATTATCAAAAGTTGTAGTAGAATTATCTAAACTAATGTAGAAAGTTTGATAACCATTTTTTGAATACACATACAATAATAAATTTTCATCTATAGTTACATACTCTCCAAATTTTTCAAAAGCTTCATTATATCTATTATAAATAGTCTGTTTTAATACAAAATTGCTACTTTCTAATTTGTAATAAAAAACTACGCCATTAGAAAACCCACCAAAATTATTTTTTGGATCACTTACTATTAATATCGAGCCATCACCGTTTAAACTAAGAGAATGTCCAAAATCTATGCTATTGTTTGGTGGACTTATATTTTGACTCCATTTATAATATCCATTTAAATTTCTATATACTGCCAGTGTATTAGTATTTTCATTGGTATATTTTACTGTAACAACTAAAACTTCGCCATCTTTACTCACAGCATAATTTATTCCATATTCAAATAAATTCTCTAAAGGAATTGTACTAATATCTACTGAATCAAAAGTGATATTTAAAAGACTATTATTAGGCAAATATCCTGTATAATCTATTAAATTATCTGCTTCTTTCCATACTCCTAAATCATATGCATAATCAAAAGTCTCAGGATTTCTATTAGAAGTTGCAACATAGAACACATTATCAACAAGTACAATATCATTTACAAAATAAGTTTCATTATTATCGTACGTTCCCCTGTAATTAGGATTTTTAGATGTAGTCCAATCATATAAAATATTATTTTCAATACCTTTCTTGAAAATATTAATATTTTTACTAATGCCTAAATTAGATGAACTAAAAACTTTATAAACTTCATTATGAGATGTAATCGATATATCTTTACCAAATTCAGTATTATTATCTCTGTTAAACAAAACAAGTTGTTTACTTTTTCTATAAATATTTCCAATAAACTCATATATGTATAACGATCCTTCTTTCTCATAAGAGCTAGGACTACCATTTACATCGTATTGTAAATTTTTAACTTCTTGCCATTCCAACGAAACCTTAGAAGGGATTGATGCGGACCTTGCTTGTCCTACTACAATTTCATTTTTATAAATCCAATATTCTTCTCCTTTTATTTCTGATTCTGCTGTAATCGGTATACTAAATTGGTGTAAAACAACTGCAAGTTTACCTATTTCATTTGTTGGTAAAGATACATCAATACTGAATCCTATATCTCTATCTACATTGTAAATGTCTGCACGATTATACGGATCATTAATACCTGTCATTGCTAGCATTTCTATAGTTGCTTCTTGACTTAAACCATCTATTACAGTTTTCTCACCTAATTTCCATGTACCAGTAACATTTCCAACATAGACTAATATTGTTCCATCAGAAAGACGTTGTAGATACATTACCTCAGCAGTATTGCTTGTTCCTTTTTCTCTAATAATTTGTCCTACACGACCTGGTACTGTTTCTAAATTCCCTAAATTTTCAAAATATTTAGGATATGGTTCATAAGGCAAACCATCTGGACTAAATCTATTTTCTCTATAAATTATAAATCCATCCCATAAATCCCAAATAGTTGTTAGATTATCATTATTATTCAAAATAGTGTTATTTGAAAACCCTAAGTCTGTAATTGATTTGTAAATATTTGAAACAGGAGTTTCAATCGGAACTAAAAATGTTTCTCCGCTAACAGACCCTACAAGTAAATTTTCAAAATCAAAAATAATTTCTGATACGTCTTGACTTAAGAATTGAACTTGGATTTGCCAAACAGGTACTGTATTATCAATATTATTAGGATCTTCTACAACTACACTTGAAAATACAGTAGCAAATGCATTTGTATTACGTTGAGTTAAAATTTCTCCTTCGACTAACGTAGGTGCAGTAGCAAAGCGAACATTTTTTACTTTTAATAGCTTAATTGTTTTTGGTAATTGATTATAATAAAATGAAAAACTATCACCAATAGATAAATTTTCTAAACCTATAGGTAATCTCACTGCATAATGTCTAAAAACATATTCTTGATCAACTGATTCCCATGCATCAGGGATTAATGGATCTATTTGTTGTATTTTTATTCCATTGTAACTAAATCTTTTGATTAAACTAGCATTAGTATTGATGTTTACATTATCTAAGATATTAGCGTAAAATAAATTTGTAGGTGTACTATCTGTAATCGTTTCTTTAACTATTAATCCCCTACCATTATCTATAACTGTATTTCCAACATAGTATGGTGGAACATCAATCTTAATATAATGACCAAGAATATTTCCATATAAATTGTCTTCATTTGTTAATGCTAAAGTATAATCTCCTAAAATTTCTCCATCTTGATACAGAATAGAGCTTTGGTCAAATACTTTGTATACATTTTTTAAGTAAATTATATTAGAATCAACTGTTGTATATTGATATGCAACATAACCAAATGCATTACCAGAATATACACGTGAATTTAATTCAATCTCAATAATTGTTTCTAAAACTAAAATACATTCTACTTTTTCTTGAATAATATGCTTATCAGTAAGTATATTGCTAGCTTTAGCATTTGAGTTTAAAAAATTTATAGAATCATAAAATGGTTCCCTAGCAAATATTTCTAATTGGGTCTGATTAGCATTAGTAAATTTATTCCAATGCAGTACTATTTCATCTCCTACCTGTACTGCATCATACATTTCTTTATTAAGTTTTATTAAAAAATGATCAGCAATTATAGTATTATCACTACCTGTAATTGGATAATTTCCAGTTAACAACATAGCTACATCAACAGCATTTTCAGTATCTAAATTTTGTTCAACCAAAAATTCATTAAAATTATAAAAACTGTTGATTAAAGTAGACTCAGCAGCAGGAAGAACTGGTATCAGAGCAGTCCAATATAAATTATTATATGCAACAATATCTCCAGTTTCGTACGTTTGATTTTCTAAATAAGTTCCAACAAATTTAGTTTTTACAAAAGATTCTGACGGACTTCCTATTGCTATAAACTTTCCATCTTTAGAAATTTTTAAAGATTCGCCAAACAAATAAGGAATTGCATGTTGTGAAAACTCTATTATAACTTTTGCACCAAACCCTTGAGTTTGATTAAAAACTATTTTATTTTCATTTACAGATACTGTATAATCTGTAATTCCAACTCCATTTACAAATATTTTTTCTATGTCTGTTACAGAAAAATTACTATCGACTACTACATATTCATTTAAACCATTTAAATCAGATATTATAAATTCGACCTTTGAACTTTCGTTAGGTTCCAATATTTGCGATAAAACAAAAGGATATAATGTGCTTGCCCTAGTATAGACATATACTTTACCATCACCCTTACTATGATTACCTACGACTAAAATGGTATTTTTTTCGTTTACATCAAATGTAATATTAGAAAAATTATCTAGTGAAATTTCATTAGTTTTGTTAAATTTTTCATTTAAATTTAAAACTTGCCAATCATCATCATTATCAACCCAAATTTTATGCCCAAGTTGAAATTTTTCAAAATTTATTTTTGTAATATCATCAAAATTGGATATTCTAGAATTTTCAAATCCTGTTAATATGCCAGTGTATTCTATTATTGTGTCCGGTAATTTAGGTAATTGATCTTTTAAGTTTGTAACAAAATCTGACGTAGCGTTTAATGTTAATGTGTTATCTACAATTGTTTGTATAGAAAAAAACAAATCTACATCTATCGAGTTAGTAAATTTAGAAAGGTCATTATTTTGTTCTACAAAATAACTATAAGATATAGTAGAAATTCCAACTATAGATCCAACATATATATCGTTTTTAGGCAAACGATCTAATGTTATGATAATTTGAGTTACCTTTGCATCATCTATAATAATATTTTTTATAAAATAAGACAATTGAATATATTTTAAAACAGCCCAATTATTTTTGTCATAATTTATAACATGTATATAATCATACAGATTTAATTGAGTTGCGTTATAAACTAGCAAATCCTCATAATTTTGTATTGTATCATTTATATCTTTTACATTTACATATCCTGTAGTAGAAAATACATCAGTATATCCTTTTTCTACTAAAGGAAATGGGTTATGATCGTAGTTTTCATATTTTAAATACGTTTCGTAGCTAGGTATTCTATAGATATTATCTATAATATTTGTTTTTTCATTAGTTAATAAAATAGGCTGAGATTTTAAATCATATTTTTCTTCATTAAGTGTATAATCAAATTCTTTGTAAGTGTCAATTCCTCCATACGTACATACTCTAACTGCCCATTCTTCAAAAAATTCTAAACTTTCTTTTTGATCACTACTTAACACATCAAACAAATTTGTTAAACTTTTCTTTGTGCCTTTATCTTTTATGTAACCTTGATAAAACTTATACTGACTAACTTCATTATTGATAATATTTTCTAAATATTGTCTTTTTTGATATCCAATTAAATGTTGTCCCATTTGCTGCAGTTCAACATTAAGATTATTACTATCTAAACTATAAAAATCATTAAATTGTTCTGTCTTGTAATCAAAATTTGCCATTAATTTTGATTCTGGTTTATAGTCTAATCTTGTCCACTGGTCAAAATCAAAAAATTCTTGTCCTGATATTTTATTAGGTGCTATATAATAAAATTCTTTATATTTTACTAGATCGCCTGTGTTATAATCATTCCATTGTAACCATTGTTTTAAAGTTGCATCATGATAAATAAATCCTTCTATGTTAAATGCTCCTGTCCAATTATTAGTTATATACCCTGCTACTCTAATTCTATCTTGTCTATATCCTGGAACTAAGTCAAAAATTGTATCATTAAATACAGTTATATTATCAATTAACACAACATGTTCTTTTAATACTAAAGGAAATTTTGCAAAATATATACTTTTATCAGTATCAGCTGCATCAATAATAAAATTATTACTATTATCTCTTACAAAATTTAAATCTTTAAAATTAATACTTGTACCATCAGCGTCTAATATATTATAACCCGACCTAGAATCTAAAGTATTACCAACTACTGCTTGAGAATTGTAATAATTTAATCTATAAGCACCTGGACTTAATGTTATAATTGATCCTGCTTGCCAGTTTTGCGTACACCAAAAAACAAACTGTTTTACTGCATGATTCCAATCAGCTAATTCATATTCGTCATTAATAAACTTATCGAATTTAAATCCAATTGTCTCTAAGTAGTGCCCATAACCTAATAAAAAGTCAACGACATCTTGCACAGACTTTACGCCTGTATCATAATCTAAATATGATAAACTTTTTTCAAAATTAGTTGGAATAGTAATATCTATACCACCTTCAATTGGTAATCTTGGTAATACAACAAATTTTGTTTTGTCAAATTCATCTGTACTTGTATGACTAATTTTTACTCTATAAAAAATTTCATTTACTCTTACAATTGTACCAATGACGTAATCTTGCGCAGGAACCCAATTAATAAAACTTTCACTTATTCCACCAATGTTTAATGTTCTATCTGTATTTTTCCTAATAACTTTATAATAAGCAAATAATGGTAATGTATTATCATAACCACGAATATAAAGTAATTCTGCTTGCTTTTCAATAATTACACCACTGTAAACAATTTCTTTTATAGGATAACTTTCTACATAATTTATTGAATAATTTTCACTAGGTACAAAAACATTACCATTATTAGACGGAGTCCTACTATCTAAAATTAATTTTAGTTTTTCTTTATCTGTAAATCCTCCAAGATGAAAGGACATCTGATTTGTAATATTTCTCAATAATAATTGATAATCTACGTATTTTCCTTTGTATATTTTATTTTGATAATCAAAAACATAATTAATTAATCCACTACAATAATTTACATTGTCTGTATCTGTTTTTTCTAAAAATATTAAGTCAGAAAGTTTAATATGATTATCAGTTTCTGAATAAACTATTTGTCCTGCTACATTCCTTTTTTGCCTATTCCTATCAAAAGCTACAGAAAAAACGTAGCTAGGTTTATTGAGTATAGCTGCCTTAAGCAAAGAAAACACATAACCACTAGACCTTCTCCATGCAGTTTCTACTGGACTATAATCTCCGAATCTAAATTGATCTTGTATCCTATCATAAGAGTAATTTTTCAACACATTGCTATACAAAGGATTTACTAAATTACCATGCTCGTCTACCGGAATATACTTTGTTAAATTTGGTCTAATAAATCTTTTATCAATTTTTATTGTAGGTTTTCTTATTATACCTGCTTCAAGGTCTTGCCACAATTCTAAATTATTTCTAGTATATGGTAATTTACCATATTGTTCTTCCCACCAGTCTGGTTTTATAGAAAAACCTAGCATTTCCCAAGGATGAGTATGCGGTCTGTCAGTATCATAAACATAATGAAAAATTCCTCTCCACCAGCCAGGAACTGATTCACCATTATCAAATTTAGTATGATTAAAATTATATGTAAATTTATTATTAAAATCAAAATATCGATGTGTTACAAAATCAACATTTACCAATTTTATCCATTTAGCAAAATCGGCAAACATAATACTTTCTATATTTGATCTAGAAATATTTGTTTTCCTATTATATCCAGGAATAATTTTATATATATCAAATAAATCAGCATCATAATTAATTTTAATATTATTAAAAATTCTCTTTTCTAGCTCTAATATTAAATTATCTCTGTAATCTTTAAATGCTGTAATCTTACTATTATCATGTCCTTGTATTATCACTTCACCAATAATTAATTCATTGTACACCTCATTATCTTGAGCTGCTAAATTTTTATTTGACATTGGTAGATAATAAGCTCTTGATAATCCTTCTAATTTTAAAATATATACTTCACCGTTTCCGCCTAATTCGACATCTTTATCACTTGCAGTTTGATATTCGTTGAATAAAGGAAAAAACCACCCTATTTCTTGTGTATTTTCTTCAACACCATATAACTTAAAATTTTCTAAAATATTATTTCCTGTAATTTGAACAGTATCGTCAATATATAATCTTGGTTGAAATTTAGGATATAAACCTAATTTTGTAGGCGTAGCTGGAATAAAAGACCCATTAGTACTTTCAAACTCATAAATCGAAATTATATCTCCTAATTGTTTTTTTGCATTTATTTCTACAAACCCGCCATCTATAAATATATAATCTTTACCATGAATAAGTTGTTTTTTATTCTTATATACAAGGACTGATTTATCACTTAGATAATCTAATTTAAAATCTTCACTTATACCAAAATAAATTTGATCTACATCTTCTATTGTTGTTTCATTTATTAATTTTCCATTTATTCCTAGCATATCTGACAAATAAAATGCATTTGTTTCAGTTTTATTTTTATTTAAACTCAACAGTATTTTGTCAAAATGATTTATTATTTCTCCATCAAATCCTAAATTTGTTGCAGTTGAAATAAAATTTCTTTTAAATTTACTATATTCGTCTTGTGAAAAAGATATTGAATCAATTATGCTAAAATCTTTTTGTAACATGTTAAAACTATATAAGTTGAATAATGAAGAATGCTTGCAAAATTTTCTTCCTTTGTGAAATTGCAAACCTAAATCACGTAAATTATTTCTACCAGGAAAAATGCCTTCAAAATTATTTGTTTCTTCTACTATAGTTTTACAATGATCTAAGACTTCACCAAAAGTAAAAATATCCAAATCTTCATTTAATGGATTCGTTTCTAAATTCGCTGGAATTTCATAGAATCCATTAGAATTTTTTTGATATTTTGTTCTTGTTTTTAATATGATACTTGATCCTAAAACTAAATTTTTCAAAAATCTAATATAACTTTCGCCATTTACATTTTGTTCTATAACGTATGCAACATTTATTTTTTGTAAAACATTGTTAACGTAAACCCTTATCCACAAATCATTAATAAAATTATTATCATCATATGTATCAATGGGATATATTTTACTGTCATCTTCAACTATAAACTGTCTTATAACATTTTGTCTACTGGCTTCTACTTTTGTAAACCCATTAACTAGCTGATATGTTTGATCATTATTATATTTTCTAATATATAATGGATTGTTATAGATGCTTAGTTGTATATTATCTTTATAAATTATATTATCATGAGAAACTAAGTCAAATTTAAAAACAATATCTCCAGAATTTTCTATATTCTTATATGTTATTGGAAATCCTAATTCAGTATCATTATTGCCATTTCCTATTTCATAAGAAAAAATCTTGTTTCCTGAAAAATTACTACTAGGATAATTTAATTGATCGTTTAATGAAATATCATTTTTATCAAAACAATCAAACAAGGGTGCCTGATTAACTGAAACTTTCTGTTGAGCTTTAATCCACGTTGTACCATTAAAATAAAAACTTGTGCCATTGTATTTTTGACCATTTCTGACTGTTATATTGTCATTAATTTCCGGCACTGTATCATCTTCTACAAGTGTTATTTGCTTATTATTATTAACAGTAATAAACTTGATTTTAAAAATCCTATTTTTTACCAAAATATCAGTATCTTTTAAAAACGTTACTCTTAATCCTTCTGTTAATTCTACACCATCAATAAAATATCCTTCACTACCTTCTATATTAGAAAATGCATCTGTTGTTACATCATCTACTAAATCAATTTTTCCTTTATTTTTTGTACCAAAATTAAATAATTTTAAATTTTTATTAAATTCAATAATAGGTCTTGCAGCTTTAAAACTTTGATTTATAGAAGTATTTTCTTTGTTAATTTCATAAGACTTCTCTATAACGTCAATATGAAACCACCTATTAGTATTACTCCAAATATTTCCATCGATGCTACTGCGATTAATTGTTATATAATCTTTATTACCTAAATACTTCAATGCTTTACTAAAAGGTAACGTATCAAATCCGTTTGTATCAAAATCTACAAATTCATCATTTAAAAAACCTGCTACAGATTCTAAATTAGACGAATTTATCAATTCTATAGATTCTCCTACGCCTTCAACAAACCATTCTCCATCAGCATATTTTTTAGGAAAAACATTACCAATAAAATTAACTTTCATACCATTGGATAAATCCCAACCTTGACTTGTCGTGTAATTCTTTTTACCGATTATTTCCTTTTCTACATCTATTTCTGAATTTTCTAAAATATCAAAAATCCTTATAGACCCTGCAAGGTTTGGATCGGTTTTAGAAATATAATAAATTACATCAGGAGCATTATCCGGTACAGTAAATTCTATTACTCCGCTATCAATAAATTTTTCATCAGTTAAAAAGCCATCGTTATCTAATTTTGTAATTCCATTTTCATAAACTAAAGAAGTGTTTGTTGTTTCTTGACCATACTCTCTACCAGGAGTAAAACTTATCTTTGTAACAAACGCAATAGGATAATTTGGAACATTTACAACAAATTTATATGTTTGACCTCTATATAAGGTAATATCAGGATTATTAGTAAGTCCGTCTGGTGTAAAAACATATGTAAAATTATCTAAATTATCTCTAAGATCAATAGCATAAGTGCTTTTCACTTCCTTAGTTTGACCATAAACTTGTACACTAGGTGGACCATAAGGTAACCAATAATAACTTGAAAAATTAATAAATTTATCAAAATCAATATGAGGTTGCCATGCATAATATTCTGCAGAATTTACTACATCATGATTTACATTATCTTTAGCATAATTTTGCAATAAATTGATTAAATCATTGTAATTACTGTAATATTCTAAATTACCTAACTCATCTTTAACCAATGTAGCAGGTTCAAATTGATAATCATTTCTATTTTTAAAATTATCAGTGATATATAAGTCTTTTGTAGAATCAAAGGCAGTTGTATTTTTCCTACCATAAAAACCATTTAGATCTTTAACTAATCCCGATTGTATCAATTGATCAACTGTTGCATTTAGAAATTTTTTGTTAAAATTTGTTCTAAAATATTTTGGTAGATGGTTAATAGATTCTTTTTTGTCATTATTACTTGGCATGGGTTCGGTTTGATCATTTAAAAAAGCCATTCATTTTCCTTTTAAGCTGTATTTCTAACACTACCAATTGCTAACCTAAGTTCAACGGCATTTAGTTCATCAACAATGTCTATATCTTTAATTGTCGCTCCACTAATAAAAATTTCATCGTCGTCTGCTTTAATTTCGTATAAACTACCAAACGTTTGAGACATAGACAGAGGAACCAATACAATAGACACAATTTTAGGAGACATGGAGTAGGTAATATAGGCAGACAATTCAGTCATATAAAAAGTTTCACCAAAATCCCAATTTTCTAAAGCAAAAAACTCGTTTACATGCTGTATAATTTCAGATTTTATAAAGTTATCATTAGTTGATATATCAGTATTTTTTACAACTTTGAATTTTGCTTGTAATTCGGGATCAGCCTTAGATCCAAATAAAATTCTATACTTTGCAGGATGATATATTATTTCATCTGTTAATGATTTTATTTCTTCTAAAGGTCCACTATAATTCAAATATAATTCATCTGAAGTTAAAGATACTGGCTTTGCATTTATTAAATTATTAGCATAATTTCTAAAATCATTATCATATGATTTTGTTAAAAGATATATATCAATTATATTGGAAACACTAGGGTCTAATCTACTATTCACATCAGCCGAATGAACATAACTAAATTTTAATTTATCTCTACCAACAAATGCTTTATAATTGTAAGTATATTCTAATATGCTCTTATTTTTGTTCAAAATTTTAAAAGAATTAGTATCGCTTATATAAAAAAGCTGATTATTTTCATATTGACTATATGGTCCAATCTGTGTTTCGTTTGTAACAATTTGAACGTTTATTAAATTTTTATCAACATATTCATAAGTTTCTACACCATTTATATTAGTTATTTTTTGTTGAAAAATAAATTTATCTGTATTATAAACGCCAACAATCTCATCAAAAAGGCTTACATTGTCAGGAACTCCGTCGTCGTCACTATCGAAGAAATTTACTTCTACTTTTTTACTAGAAATATAACCTAAAGTTTCTCTATATGGTGCTGTAATTTCCCATGTAAAATCATTTGTGTAATTTGTTAAACCATTTTCATTTGCTTGTAAAGATAAGGGTGTGGTATTAATATTTAATACTGTAATCTTATCTTTTACAATTCTTCCTGTAACAGTATCAAAAATTTTATCTGTTTCTTCTGTATAAAATCTAATTTGTTTTTCACTTTCAAACACAAATCTCAAAACTCTGTATTCTACAATATATTTTACTCCATCAAAAACAAATTTTAGCAACCAACTTGAATCAACTTTTTGACCAGTATTATCGCCACTATTTCCTTCATTAAAAGCATCCAATGTATTCAAATTTTCTTCTAAAATGATCATCCATTCTGCTTTCTCTTTATCAAATCGTAATCCAAAAAATTTCTTTTCAAAAATTAGATTAAGTATTTCTGTTTTAACTGTTTGTGATATTTTTTTATTTATGAAAGGTCTAATCACAGATAAAATAGCTCCTGTTGGGACATTTTCATTTAATACTATCGGTCCTTCGCCATTGTCTAAAGTTCCTACACCGTTATTGTATACGGATTGAACTGTTGCATATATGTAAGTTTTAGAACCAGCATAATTAGCCTCTCCTTGTTCTAATTTATTTAATGACGTGAAATGAAATCCATTTGGAGCATCAAATTTTAATGCAGTTCCTATCCTTATATTTCTAAAAATGTCATTAACTTCTGGACCTACTGTAATTTCTAAATTGTTTTTACTAAGTAAACTTCCTGAAGAATATCTTGATGTAGATTGTTTATTAATCCAAGTTACATTTAAATCAACATAAGGAATAGGGTCTGTAGAGCCATAATAAAAATTACTTACTTTTGTATTTTTTACTATAGGATCAATTGCATTATATAAAATTCCTTCTATATCTGTTAAAGTTTCAAAAGTAAAAGCGTATGATTCTATATAATTTTCTTTATATATAATACCATCAAACCCTAACAAATTAGTTGAGCTATATTTTCCTGTTGCATCTATCAAGTCAAAATATCTAGATATTCCGCTTGAAATTCTATTTACACTTTTTGTTTTAATAATCTCATTACTACTTAATAAAGGACCAATTTGATAATCTTCGGCAGTAATTAATCTATTTTGAGTATAATATTGCATAGGAGCAAGTCTTTTAACTTCATCGTTAGATTCTGATTGACTTGCATTTGATACTGTATATTGTAATTCTAAAGTTATTGATAATTTTTCAATTTTATTTGATTGACTACGATAATCTATATCAATCCCTATACCCGACATATCCTTAGGTGTAATTGAATATGAAAGATTCCTACTTGTTCGGTAATAAACTCGAAAAGATCCTCTAGGTAGGTCTCCAAAAACACCATCCGAAAATATTAAACTAATTCTATCATTTAATCTCGAAAGTACACTGTAAATATTTTTTGTTTTTTTACTTATATCATTGTAAATCGTATTATTACCAGCAATACTCGATATTTTATTCCATAAATCGCTTTCATTACTATTATTATCTAATTTATAAAGCCAAATATCATCATTATTAATATTAATTGCATCGATTGTTACTAACTGATTTGCACTTGGATTTTCAATTTGAAAATCTCCTGAGTCTATTGTCCCTTGCTTAAACATACAGAAAAATCCAGTATTATTACTAGCTGGTCCTATGTAATCTTCTCTAAATATTATTGAGAATTTTTTGTCAATAATAGGAGCAGATTCAACTAATTTACTATCTTCTATATCTATTGGAACAACTTCAAAAGCTACATTAGATCCGTCTATATTTTTACTAAACGATTTTATTCCTAGTGTACCATCCTCTAGTGAATTTATATTATACTTTGCAGTATAAATACCTTCAACATCTGCTTGTTTTTCTGGATTACCAAACTTTTGATTACTATCAAACAAAGTGTTCATAACAATAATAAATTGTTCGTACCAATTTGGATTAGATGGATCATTCCAAATAATATTTTGATTAGACAATATTAAATTATTAGAATCTGTTACAATTTCAGTAGTTCTTACACTTGTTATTTTAAGTAAACCTGACGCTGCTGTATTTCTTTTAGGATAATAACTTAACAAACGAGCAAGTCTTAGAATACTTTCTCGTCTTTCTGCTAATTCTAAAAAGTTTTCCCTAGCATTTAAATCTATCCTAAATGACAAATTTTGTCCTAAATAGGCTATCAAATCAATTAAAGCTAAATATTCTGAACTTTGTATATAATCATTAAAGTCTTCTGGATAATTTTGCCTTAGGTAATTTATCATCACTCTCCTTAAATTTTCAAAATCATAACTTTGAAAATCAGCTTTTTGAAGAGTTTGGTAAATCCTTTTCCAATCTTCAGCAACTAATAGCCTATTTTGTCTATCACTAGATGACATCTTTTAATCCTTTTTTTGTATTTATTTTATAAAAAACACATGTTTAATTAGATAAAAAACCTGCATTTTTATCAAAATTTAATTGCATGCTTTCTTGTATATTAAACAATAGATACTTTATATTACATTCAATCTGTATACCTGATTCATATTCGTCTACAATAATTTGACTTACATAAATTCTAGGATCACTATTTACAATATTTGTTACATTATCGATAATTAAATTTCTGAGCTGAGGCGTCATTGGTTCAAATAGTAAATCCCATATAATAGTTCCAAAAGTAGGATCTGCTAAGTTTTCGCCTTGCCTAATATGAAAATGATTAATTAGATCTTGTTTAATTAACGACAAATCATATAAGGATACATTTTTGTTGGAAGGATTGATTGTGCTTATACCTTTGTATATTTTACCAGATTTTTTTGCTTGTTGTATAGTTTTATTACCTTTAACAACAACTTCTTTATAGAGCTTTGATTTCATTATCTCCCCTTCCTAAATGTATCTTCTTGTGCTCCCCCTTTAAATGTAATAGGAGCTTTTATTTCTTCTTGTTCATAATTGATAGCAAAAACACAATCATCATTTATAGAAATTGTGCTGTCAGTTTTATCTGGATAAAACTGTTCTGGTTTTAAATTTTCATGACTATAATAAGGTTCGTGTGTAGGTATTCTAATAGGTATAAATGTATGATGAGCACATTCTGGTAATACTGCATCTATAGCATCTACAGCGTTTGTAGCAGGTGTAGCTGTAACTCCTGGTGATCCAGTAGCTGATCCAGAACCAAAATTTTGTATCATGCTCATGTTATTTTGCGGAGCATTATATTCATTGGATCCTGATCCAGTAATATAATTTGTTGCGGCTACCATATGATTAGCTGCACTACCATTTATATAATTATTAGTACTTTTTAAAACTGCATTAGTGCTAGCAAAAATCCTACAATCTTTGTCAGATTTTATATGCATATCTGCACCGGATAATTGGAAAAATTCTTTATCTGATTTAATATCAAGTGTATCATTTGACAAAATATATGTAGATTTAGTTGAATGTTGGTGTATTTCTTCGTCCGATAAAGTAAATGTTGATTTGTTAGAATGCTGATGAATATTTTCTTTCACTAAAATAAATCTATCTCTGTCAATCGTAATGTGATGGTCTTGAGAAATTTCTACTTTCATATCTCCTTTTTCAGGATGGGTGCCAATTTTCCAATATACATCTCGAGACACATCTATATACAAATTATCACCAGGTTGCTCCACTGTTGGTAAATCTTCAAAACTATTCCATTTCCATGTTCCGTCTTCATTTTTGATTCCTAATTCTGATCGCAGAGCTGGATCTTTTTTAATTTCTGCTGTACCAACTTTCCAATGTGTAGCATTACCAGATTCTAAACGCATTTGCTCTCTAGCTTTAATATTAACATTTCCAGATGCTTCTAGATTTATATCACGATTTGCTTTTAAATTAAAATCAGTTTCAGAATGTATACTAACACTATCATCTGTATAAATATCAATTTTTCCATTACTTGTTATTTCTATCCATGCATTTCCCTGGGCATTAATCACATAAATTAGATCCTCTGTATTGTGCATAACAATCTGATGACCAGTACGAGTCCGCCATCTTGTTAATTCGTTATGTGGTAATGTTACATCACCGTCAGTTTCATTTTTTTCAACATAAGAATATTCTGGCGGATGTGTATTTGCAGGTTTCTTTCTTAATATTTTTCCATCACCATCATCAAATACAAAACTTGTTCCTCCTAATCTGTTAAAAGGTACATTTGTTTGTCCAAACTTTTCTCCATAAGGTACTTTTGGTTTTCCGCTTCTTCTGTCAGGATGACCTGGACTACTGATTCCTACTACCATGCTAGGAACCTCGCGCCTAGCACTTGACGTTGTTGTTCCTCTAGTTTGATCTACAATATTTTCATCCCATTTTGTTAAACCTTGTTTTTCTAAAATATCTGCTTGATCAGTGTCAACAAATTTATAATATTGAGTAGGATCGCTGCCTGTTCCTGACTCTAATGTTTTATTATACTCACCTACTGGCACAATTTTATTAGAGTATTTTCCTGCAGAACTTTCTGTGCTGTAACCAGTAGATGCATTTCCTGGCATCATAAAATTCATAAATTTATCTTGAATACAACCTACCCAATATCCAAAACCAAAATTATTTTCTGCCATTAAAACTAAAACTTTTGTATCTATATCAGGAGGAATACCCCAAAATCCATAACTTTTTTGAGTATAATCAAATCCATATCGTTCAGCAACTCCTTTTCTAGGTGTTTGCCCTAGAAAAGGACTTACATACGTACAAGGAATATAATAACCACTACTTTCAGTAGGACTCCCAGCTTCTGTAGTTTTCATAATTTCTACTTCAATTGATCCCATAAATTCTGTATCTAAATGGTTAGCTACCCTTCCAACATAAGGTCCTGTCCCTGTCATCCAAGCAGGTTTATTTCCTCTTGCGTATTGATTCCTAGGAGTTGTAGATGCCATTAAACTCCTCCACCTGCATTACCTGCAGCACGGTTTATGTCCTCATTTGATACAACTGTTCTTGCTACACCCTTTTTAGGATCTGCTAATTCATTTGTATCTATTTTTTCTTGATTTCTTATTCTTATCATTTTTAGTTGTTGGGAAAATTTACCTTCACTAAAATTGTTTGTAACCTGTACTACTTGATAAATTCCACTAAATGCCTTTGGGCTATGTGTTCCATCTGCATAGAAATCCATAAATCCATCATTAGAAACATTAGCATTTTTTTTACTATGAGGGTAATCAAATGGTGTTCTAAAATTTAATAAAATATGAACTTCTCCATCTTGATAGTTCATTGATCCATCAGAATTTAAATTTAAAAAATCATCCTCAGGTACTGCCGTATAATTTCCAAATCCGCTGTCAACAATGTAATACGGATCTCCCCAAATTGTCATATTCACATTAACCAAATCAACTGTGCTATTTAAAATAGCATCATTAAAATCTCTAGCTACACTATTTGTAACTTTATCTAACATGCCACCGCCTGCAAATCCAGTGCCTGGCTTATAAGATTCTTCATAAACAGCTGATCCTGATTTCGAGTTACTTTCACCCCCTGAACTTGGCACAGATCTTGGTACTTGTTCAGTGCCTGCTCTTCTACTTGCGTTTGCATCTAATGTGCCTGCTTTATTTTTTCCTCCAAAAGGTGTACTAGCTAAAAAAAATGCTCTATTAAAAGAAATGTCAAAATCAATTATGTTATCATTTTTTCCAGTATAAATGTAATTATATTCTTTTACACATTGCGAACGTAATGAATTAGTTAAGCTAGGTTGACTGACTGGAGAATATCTACTAATATGAGTTTTATAAGGAACAACTTTAAAAACATAAATTCTAGGAGGTCTTCCTGCTTTAATCTCTTGTTCTTTATCCTTTAGATTATAAACTTCTAGTTCTATTTTAAACCAACTTATCATGCCATATGCATCAGGCGTTTTTGAGCCTATCTTCCTTCCGTATTCACTCGATAAAATAATTTCTTCAATTATATCTTGGATAGTCGTTCCTGCTTTGAATGTCAAGGTAGCTAAATTGTCACTAACTTGTATTTGGTTCCTTTCGAACTGCCCATATGTAGAAGTTGTCAATTCTACAAACTTCGGTTTACTAAAAGGTTTTTTCACACCATCTCGATTATCATCTATAATTTTAGATCTTCCAATTTGATTGTTTGCTCTAGTTTCTTCAGCTTTATAACGAATAAATTCTCCTAAATTAGATCTTTTAACCATTACTCCTAAAATTGTTTTATCAACATTATCTAAATCACTAGAAAAATCTGAATTTATATTTGTTTTTTCGTTAATAGATTGCCTCCATAACCGAGGTTTTGAGGTAGCTAGACTTGTTCTTATAGACGGAGCAACTTCTCCTGTACCAGTGTTAGACAATGTCCCAGCAAATAATTTTTCCTTAGCATCTTTCGGAA
>Ga0213859_10000153_pt1 | contig 31629 bp, 39 predicted proteins | sample PICome_2_FD_160133 | JGI IMG/M metagenome (GOLD analysis project Ga0213859, IMG submission 160133) | Coastal seawater microbial communities near Pivers Island, North Carolina, United States - PICO304 | ecosystem: Environmental > Aquatic > Marine > Coastal | place: USA: North Carolina...
ATCTATCAACTGTTGTTGCTAGATGTCTACGCGAGAAACAAGTATATCGCATTGACCATTATCTCGGCAAAGATACTGTCAATAATATTCTTGCTACACGGTTTAGTAATATTCTTCTTGAGCCACTCTGGAATCGCCAGTATGTAGAAGAAGTGCAGATATTTGCTTCTGAGACTATTGGTTGTGAGGGTCGTGCCCAGTATTATGAGACCGCTGGTGCTGTCAGGGATATGCTGCAGAATCACATTCTGCAAGTGTTGGCATTGATAGCAATGGAAGCACCTTCTCGAATGTCAGCAAAAGAAGTCAGACGAGAAAAGACAAAAGTGCTTGCCGCCACTAGAATGACTGAGAATGTTATTCTGGGTCAATACGATGGTTACCGTGATGAAGAGGGCGTTGATCCTCAGTCTGGCACTCCTACCTATTTCGCTGGCACTTTATTCGTTGATAACTGGCGTTGGGAGGGAGTTCCTTTTAACGTCATGACAGGTAAGAAACTGCCATATCAATGCGTAGAGGTAGTAATTAAGTTAAAGACACCACCACTCAAATTATATGAAGGTGAAACTGGTGATCGTATTGTGATACGTCTTCAACCAAATCCTCATCTTGATATTCGTATGGATATGAAGTCTCCTGGACTCAATGATGATTTGGAGCTTGCTACATTATCATATGCATATCCACAAGAAAGAGCAATTGATGGATACGAAAAACTCTTGTATGATGCTATCAATGGTGATCAGTCACACTTTGTCCATGCTGAAGAAGTCATGGAGAGTTGGAGGATTGTAGATGACCTTCTGTGTACTGGTGATAGTTGTCCAATTCGCACTGTCCCTTATATCTACCGTGGCGGGTGGGGTCCCGAGCACAAAACGCACCTTATAACCAAGTGGGATTATCCAGCATGATAAGCACCGTATTCATTTTTACATTTATCCTTCTACTTACAGTAGGAATGGAAATCACATGGCCAGTTAAAAATCATAAACTATGACACATGTGCAATTATTTGTGAGAGCAGTGATGAATACCCCATGGTGTTTAGGAGTCATGGGGTTCTTACTTGTATTCGTTCCCATCCTAGGTATGTGGGCGGTCCATAAATATGGATGGGAACATTGGGAACCTTTTAGTCGTCATGAACCTCCTACTCCGCCCACTGAATGATATAAATGACCCCGTTTGGAGTGTGATCTTTTCGATCATTTTGCTCCTAGTAGGGGTTTTTTATGTCGTGGCCTATATATTAGGAGTTGACAAAAGAGAATCCCATGGGAGCAATGACCCCACCCAGCAGGAAGAGCTGCTACAATTTCCGAGTGATCGAGATCAACAGAGTTCTTGACGGAGATACAATTGATGTCACAATTGACTTGGGTTTTGACCTCTACAAAAAAGAGAGGGTCAGAGTTGCAGGAGTCGATACGCCAGAGAAACGAACACGCGACCTTGAAGAGAAGGCACTGGGATACGATGCCACCAACTGGCTTAAGGACAAGCTTGAAGGTGCTATCTCTGGCGACGATGATCTCATTATCCGCACTGAGCTTGTTGGTGGTATGGGCAAGTATGGGCGTCTTCTCGGGTGGTTATACATCGGGGACGCAGAACTCTCCCTCAACGAACAGATGATCACCGAAGGTTATGCATGGGCATATGATGGTGGCACTAAGCAAAAAGACTTTGAAGAATTACGAGAAATTCGCAGATCTTACGGCACTTTGGTAGAATGATTTCAAAATTTGATAATGTTTTCACCACCCAAGAAATTTGGTGGATGAATGAATACATGGAGAGATTTGATGGGTGGCAACTAATCTTTGATGATAGTACAGATCAAGGTGTTGCTACCTATTCTTTAGGTCGTGCTATTGATAAACCAAACTATGGAGACTTTGAAGATTTTCTTATCAAGTGCCTCAACTCTAGGATTAAATCAACTGTCATTCCAGACTTTCATCGAGTGGTATATAATGCTTTCCGTCCTGGGGATAGTCCTGCTTTGCATATTGATGGTGAATATAACGGGGCGTTGACTGCCATGGTATATACCAACCTTAATTGGAAACCTGAGTGGGGTGGAGAAACTGTCTTTTACAAAGATGGTGAGTGTATAGATACAGTAGTGCCTAAACCAGGGCGTGTTATTATGTTTCCTGGAAACATAAAGCATGGTGCTAAACCACCTAGTGTGTTAGCAGATGCTCCTGCACGTTTTAGTGTTGCTTTACAATTTTGTCCTGGTCAGGATGAGGAAATGGAATATCATGCACAATTCCAGTCTCCAAATCATAGACCATTCCCCCCTATTGAGTAATGTCAAACCAGACTGATATCTATCTTGGTAATCCTAATCTAAAGCGTGCTAATGTCGCGCAAGATTTTACTAAAGAGGAAGTCCAAGAGTTTATCAAGTGCAGTCAAGATCCTGTATACTTTATCAAAAAGTATATTCAGATTATCTCACTGGATAAAGGTCTGGTGCCATTTACCCTGTACGATTTTCAGGAGAAGATGGTAAATCGGTTTAATGATAATCGATTCAATATCGCTAAACTTCCTCGTCAGTCTGGTAAGTCCACGGTTGTGACGGCATACCTGCTGTGGTATTCAATCTTCCACGATAACGTCAACATTGCCATCCTTGCTAACAAGGCAGCGACGGCAAGAGAAATGCTCCAACGTCTCCAACTATCTTATGAAAACCTCCCCAAGTGGCTCCAGCAAGGCGTCGTCAACTGGAACAGAGGTAGTCTGGAATTGGAGAATGGAAGTAAGATCATGGCTGCATCTACTTCCGCTTCTGCTGTCAGGGGCATGTCTTTTAATATCATTTTTCTGGACGAATTCGCGTTCATTCCGACTCACATTGCTGACGAGTTCTTTAGCTCTGTGTATCCTACTATCTCTTCTGGTAAATCAACCAAGGTGATTATCATCTCCACGCCCAAGGGGATGAATATGTTTTACAAACTCTGGCATGACGCAGAGAAGGGCAAGAATGAATATGTTACTACTGAGGTCCACTGGTCTGAGGTGCCTGGTAGAGATGCTGAGTGGAAAGAGCAGACGATCCGCAACACATCAGAAGAGCAGTTTAACCAGGAGTTTGAATGCGAATTCCTGGGATCGGTCAACACACTAATTACATCATCGAAACTCAAGACACTGGTCTACGATGATCCCATCACATCTAATGCTGGTCTAGATGTGTATGAGGAGCCTAAAGAAGATCACACATATGTCATGACAGTTGACGTTGCTAGGGGTCTTACTAAAGACTACTCAGCATTTGTTGTCATGGACACAACTACCATCCCATATAAACTGGTAGCAAAGTATCGAAACAATACAATTAAACCACTACTCTTCCCTAACGTTATTGATCAAGTCGCTAGGACATATAACCATGCTTATGTCATGGTGGAAGTCAATGATATTGGAGGGCAGGTAGCAGACACTCTTCAGTTTGATCTGGAGTATGACAACCTCCTTATGGCATCGATGCGCGGACGTGCTGGTCAGGTGGTGGGTCAGGGATTCTCTGGATCTAAAGTGCAACTGGGTGTCAAGATGTCCACCACAGTCAAGAAGACTGGATGTGCAAACATGAAGCAGTTGATTGAGGATGATAAACTCATCTTCACCGACTATGATATTATTGCAGAGTTGACGACTTTCATTCAAAAGGGTCAGGCATGGGAAGCAGAAGAAGGTTGTAATGATGACCTTGCTATGTGTCTGGTCATTTTCTCATGGTTGGCAACATCAGATTACTTCAGAGAGTTGCATGACTCTGATGTGCGTGCTCGAATGTATCAAGAGCAGAAAGAAGCAATCGATGCAGATATGGCACCATTTGGATTTATGGATGATGGTCTTTCAGGAGAAGAAACATTTGTTGATCCTGAAGGTCAGGTATGGAATACCACGGAGACTGTCGGTGATTATGGAGACATGTCGTTTATGTGGGACTATCGCTAATGGATTTTGAAGAGGAGTTTGAATTAGGCGATCTAATTTTTGCCGAAAGGCAATGTAGGAAGTGTTTACGAACTCTCTCATTAGTAGAAGATTTTTATAAGACAAGACCCGATAGAGGTAAAAGTCCATCAGCATACTCCTACGAGTGTAAGAAATGCACTATCAAAAGAGTAGTAAAATCCAGAAGGCAACCTAGGAAATGGATCACAGACTATCCTGACTGGTGATCACGTCAAGTTTCCCCTCTGAAATTATACGTTTTAATAAATAATTTCAGCATCCGAACTTGATTCATTCAGGAGATTTACAGATGGCATCTACACAGCTTTCACCAGGGGTTGTTGTACTTGAAAGGGATCTTACCAACGTCGTAAACGCTACCGTTGATAACGTAGCAGCACTCGTTGGTGCCTTTGAAAAAGGTCCCGTAGAAGAGGTTACAACAGTTACTAGCGAGAAGGAACTTCTCGCAATTTTCGGTCGCCCCACCGAGTATAACTACGAGTATTGGTTTACTGCTGCTCAGTATCTTATTTACGGCGGCGTCTTGAAGCTCGTCAGAGCATACAACTCTTCGCTGAAAAACGCAATTGATACTGCACAGTTTATCGTTGCATCATTCAGCGCAAGCGACACCACTCTGACTGTTGAGTCTTCAACCGACTTCGACGTTAACGATGTCCTCCTGATTGACTCCGAATTGCTGACCGTCCAGGGCGTGGCTGGTAACGACGTTACCGTCCTCCGTGGTCAACTGGCAACTTCTGCTGCATCTCACGCCGCTGCTGCTCCTATCACTCTGATCGAAGCCGCTGGCACCTCCTCAACAATCAACGAAGGTGCAACCTTCACCGATTCGGATGGCACCCTGACCGTTACCTCTGCAACCGCACTTGCTGGTGGCACCAACTCCTATGTCAGAATTGACGATGAGTACCTGCAAATCACTGGTGTTTCTGGTAACAACCTGAATGTCACCCGTGGTGTCCTGGGATCAACCGCTCAGGCACACACCGATGGATCGACCGTTACTCTGGTCAACGTTACTACTCAGAAGACTGAGATCGCTGAGTCAACCGCTACTGGCGTTGTTGCTCCTCTGATCAAAAATGCTCAAGAGTATGAGACCAGCGTAGAGACTGCTGCTAACAACTGGAAGTGGGCAGCAAAGACCGCAGGTAAGTTTGGTAACTCCATCCGCGTGGTCATGACCGACGCTGGTGCTGATCAGGTCCTGTATCTTGCACAACCTACTGCTAACGAGTGGGAATTCACTCCTGGCGCTGAAGTTTCATACTCCAACGCTAACATCTACGGTAAGGTTTATTCCTACACCTACATCGTCACCCTTGAGGACAACAGCGCACTGGTTGGATCCTTTGAGAAGGACAACTTCATCACTGCTGTGTCTGGTGGTGTTACTGGTAAGATCGTTGCATGGGATCCTGAGACCCGCAAACTGGAAGTCGAAGTTGATGGCACCTCTTCTGACGTGCTGGAAATTGGCGATACCGTTTCCGAGTTGGCAAACAACAATGGAGCTCCTGGATCTGCTTCTGGCGATGCTGGTGAAGTTGAGTCCATCCAACGTCAACTCCGCATTGCATTGAATCCTGGATCACCTGGATTCCAAGCAAACCAGACTGTCGTAGATGACAACTCCGCTACTATTCTGGTTGCAAACGTTGAGTCGGACTATGAGACTCGTCTCTATGGTAAGAATCAGAAGTGGTCCTCAATCGCTCCTCGTCCCACGACTTCTGCATGGGTACAAGATCGCGGTGGTCACAATGACCTGATGCACATTCTGATCCTCGATGGCGATGGTCAACTGACTGGCACTCCTGGCGCTCTCCTTGAGAAGCATCTCAATGTGTCTAAGGCATCCGACGCTCGCTCACCTCAAGGCGACAACCTCTTCTACAAGGATGTTATCAAAACATACTCTAACTACCTCCATTGGGGTAGCCATGAGACTAACAACATCTATGATGCAGATCCTAATGCTAATGGATCATTCGGTGTTTCGGGTATCAACCGCACCTTCGACCTGATCAAGGCAGACGATCCCCTCAACAATCTGGATGACCCCACTGGTCTCAACCCTCTGGCAGTGCCCCTGCTTGGCACCAAAGGTGCTGGCACCGTGCGCTATGCTCTCCAAGGTGGCGTTGATGGTTACACCATCTCACGTCCCGATATCCTGGGTGCATACAACCTGTTTGATGATGCTGAAACTGTCGATGTGGACTACATCCTGATGGGTCCTTCGATGAATAGCAGCAATGACACCATTGCTAAGGCACAGCACATCATCTCGATTGCCACCAACCGTAAGGATTGTATGGCATTTATTTCACCTTTCCGTGCAGATGTGGTTGGTCAGGCAAACACCTCGACTATTGTCCAGCGCACAATTAACTACTTCGAGCAACTGGGATCTTCTTCCTACGCTGTCTTCGATAACAACTACAAGTACATCTACGACAAGTACAACGATGTTTACCGCTACGTCCCCTGTAACGGTGACATGGCAGGTCTGGTCCTGAGCACAACTCTTAACCAAGAGCCTTGGTTCTCACCCGCTGGTTTCAACCGTGGTCGCCTGAGAAATGCAATCAAACTTGCATACTCTCCTCTGAAGGATCACAGAGATCTGCTCTACGCTGCTCGCGTTAACCCCATTGTTGCATTCCCTGGTCAGGGTATCATCCTCTTCGGTGATAAGACTGGTCTTGGTTATCAGTCAGCATTCGACAGAATCAACGTCCGTCGTCTCTTCCTGGTTATCGAGCAAGCAATTTCCGACTCCGCTAAGTCTATCCTCTTTGAATTGAATGACGAGTTTACTCGCCAACAATTCAAGAATGCTGTTGAGCCTTATCTGCGCTCTGTCCAGTCACGCAGAGGAATCGTGGACTTCCTGGTTGTCTGTGATGGCACCAACAACCCTGCAGATGCAATTGACCGTGGTGAATTCTTTGCTGAGATCTTCATCAAGCCTACCCGCTCGATCAACTTCATCACTCTCACCTTCACCGCAACGAGAACTGGCGCTTCATTCGCTGAGCTCGTTTCGTAATTCCCTTTCTTTCACTACAATCATCTAACAGGAGACAACAATGGCTGATTTTGATTCAAGAGTCTATCCAGGACAAACGGAAGGGAAACAACTTAATGCTCCCATCCTTGACTTCCGCAACCGCATCGGTGACCTGGCACGTCCCAACCTCTTTCAGGTTGAGATCGGTTTCCCTGGTATCGTAGATAGTGGCACCCCTAACTCGGGTGCTACCCCTGGGTCCCAGGAGCAACGCACACAAGAATCTGCTGGTGCTTCCCAAGCAGGCAGCGGTAGCAGCTCACTCTCACTGTCTTCCTTCCTTGTGAAGGCAGCAAACATCCCTGCTTCGACAGTGGGTGTGATTGAGGTGCCCTATCGTGGTCGCACTCTGAAGATCGCAGGTGATCGCACCTTCGAGCCTTGGACAGTTACTGTGCTTAACGACAAAGGTTTCGCACTTCGCTCCAAGTTTGAAGAGTGGTCAACTAAGATCCAGGCATTGCAGCAAAACCTGCAACAGCCTCGCACCATCGCTGAGTATCAATCTAACGCAGTTGTGCGTCAGTATGATCGTCAAGGTGGCATCGTCCGCACCTATCAGTTTGTTGGCATCTGGCCTTCAAACATCTCTGCTATCGATCTGGCATGGGATAGCAACGATACCGCTGAGGAGTATACCGTAGAATTCCAGGTACAATACTGGACCTACGCTAACGACGCTAACGCTGGTAATGCCGTCTGATTTCTGACGGTATAAATAATTGATAATGTAGACGAGCGACAGTAATGTCACAATTATTTGGTTATTCACTTGATCGCAAGAAGAAGGGCTCTGAGAAGGGTCCTTCTTTCGTGCATAAAGATAATGACGATGCAGCAGCACCTATAGCCGCTGGTGGTTATTTTGGTCAGTATGTTGATTTAGGTGACAGTGCTAACAAGTCCAGCGAGATTGATCTGGTTGGCAGGTATCGTGAGATGTCTCTTCACCCCGAAGCGGACGCTGCGATTAACGATATTGTCAATGAAGCAATTGCAGGTGACCTTGACGATCACCCCGTAGACATTGAGTTGTCAAATCTCAAAGTCTCAAATACCGTCAAGACAAGAATCAGAGAAGAGTTTGAGAATGTCCTCACACTCCTCGACTTTGATAGAAAAGCATACGATATCTTCCGTCGTTGGTATATCGATGGACGTATTTTCTATCATAAGATGATCAATCCAGAGCGTCCTCAGGATGGTATTACTGAGTTGCGCTACATTGATCCTCGTAAAATTAAAAAAGTTATTGAGTTTGATAAGGGAAGAGATCGTGTATCTCCTGCTGATCCTCAAGTCAATACACTTATTCCTAAGTCGGTAGAGTATTACATCTACAGTCCCAAGGGTCTCCGTGGTTATGAAAACCATGGTATCAAAGTAGCACCTGACGCTATCTGTTTCTGCCACTCAGGTCAACTTGATATGCAGCGCAACTATGTGCTGGGACATTTGCATAAGGCAATCAAGGCACTCAATCAACTAAGAATGATTGAGGACTCCCTGGTTATCTATCGTTTGTCTCGTGCTCCTGAGCGCCGCATCTTTTACATTGACGTGGGTAATCTGCCTAAGCAAAAGGCAGAGCAGTATCTGCGTGAGGTGATGTCCCGTTATAGAAACAAACTGGTTTATAACGCTGACACTGGAGAGATCCGCGACGACAAAAAATTCATGTCCATGCTGGAAGATTTCTGGCTTCCTAGACGTGAGGGTGGTCGTGGCACCGAGATCACAACTCTTCCTGGTGGTCAAAACCTGGGTGAGTTGGAAGATGTCAAGTATTTCCAGAAGAAACTGTATCGCGCACTCAACGTCCCCGAGTCACGTCTGGAGTCTGATTCTTCTTTCAACGTTGGTAGGTCTGCTGAGATCACCCGTGATGAAGTTAAATTCCAGAAGTTTGTCGTGCGCCTTCGCAAGAAGTTTAGCGACCTCTTCCTTGATCTCCTAAAGACTCAACTCGTGCTGAAAGGTGTCTGCTCACTGGATGAGTGGGATGACATGAAGGAGCACGTCCAGTTTGATTTTGTTGCTGACAACTACTTCAGTGAGTTGAAAGAGCAAGAGATCATGAATGCTCGCATGGCTCTGCTGCAACAAATGGATCCTTTTGTGGGTCGTTATTTCTCTGTTGAATATATGCGCCGTCAGATTCTGCGTCAGGCAGATGCTGAATATAACGAGCTCGATAAGCAGATGGAGAAAGAGATTGCTGAGGGTAAAGTCATGGATCCCATGGCAATGCCTCAGATGGAGCATGAGCAAATGGCTCTGTCTCTTCAACCACCTGAGCCCGATCCTGCGGAGCAGGGTATCGATGACGCGGATTACAAAAAAGGAAATATCTAAATAGTATTATCGAATTCACTTATTATTATGCCTACTGATGCCGCGCTCGATATTGTCAATTCATTGTTTGCAGGTCAAAAAGACTTGTCAGACTTTGTAGCAACTGGTATGAATGCCGCTGCTGTTGACGCTCTCGACGCTAAGAAAAAGGAAATGGGTGCAAAGTTGTTTGCTCCCGAGACTGAGGAAGAACCTGAGTCTGAGACTGAGCAACCAGAAGCAACCGCCGACCAAGAGGAAACTACAGATGAAACTGATCAGGGAAGAGATTGAAACCGCTAAGGTAATTATTACCGAAGGCAAGAATGGTAAGAAAAATCACTTCATTGAAGGTGTCTTCCTTCAGGGTGCAATCAAAAACCGCAATGGTCGCATGTATCCTGTGGAAACTCTTGGAAGAGAAGTTGCTAAATATAATGAATCTTACATTCAAAAGGGACGCGCACTTGGTGAGTTGGGACACCCCGATGGACCTACTATCAACCTCGATCGTGTTTCACACCTGATTACTTCGTTGAAGCAAGAGGGTAATAATTTTGTAGGAAAGGCAAGAATTCTCGACACCCCTATGGGTAACATTGCAAAGTCACTCCTCGATGAGGGTGTGAAACTTGGTGTTTCTTCTAGAGGTCTTGGATCTATCAAGGAAGAGAATGGATGTAAAGTTGTCTGTGATGACTTTATGCTTGCAACTGCGGCAGATATTGTTGCAGATCCTTCTGCTCCTGACGCCTTTGTGAATGGCATCATGGAAGGAAAAGAGTGGGTGTATGCTGGTGGCGCAATTCACGAGCAAAGAATCGAAGAGATCAAGAATCGAATCGATAATGCACACCGCAATCAACTGGAAGAAATGAAACTTTCCGCGTTTCATCAATTCCTGAAAAACTTATAATGATAAATAATTCATAGCATAACGCACGTTTGTACCAAGGAGACTACAATGTCACAAGAGATTGAAACAACTCTGGATGAATCGAGTGTAACCGCTGGCGCAAAACCTGCTGACCCCCAACCTAAGTTGGGTGCTGATGGCAGTAGTCTCGCTGGTGTGCAAGACCTCGGTGGTCCTACACCACAAAACAGCAAACCCACAGATGACAGCAATAAGTATAAGACTATTGCTGGTGGCAATGCAACCGCACCTACCACAAAGCCTTCTGATGCATCAGGTAGCAAGCAGGACACTCTGTCCAAGAAGCCTACCTTCGATCATGTAGAAGCAGAGGGTGAGGTAATTGCTGAAGACGAGGTGCAGGAGACCGTCCTTGAAGTCGATCTCTCCGCTGATGTCGCTGCTCTGACCGAAGGCGAAGACCTGAGCGAAGAATTCAAAGATAAGGCACGCACCATCTTTGAAGCAGCAGTAGTCTCCCGCCTCAATGAGGAACTGGAGCGTATGCATGAGGAATATGCAAAGGTCCTCGAAGAAGAAATTGAATCCGTCAAGACTGATCTTGCTGAAAAGGTAGATGAGTATCTGACTTATGCTGTATCCAACTGGATGAAGAATAACGAGCTCGCAATCGAGCAAGGCATCAAGTCTGAGATGGCAGAATCTGTCCTGAGCGGTATTCAAAAAGTTTTTGTCGAGAATTTCATTGATCTTCCCGACGAAAAAGTTGATCTTGTGGATGAAATGCAAGAGCAACTCCAGACCATGGAAGCAAAACTCAACGAGTCTATTGAAGAAAACGTCTCCCTCGCTCGCGAGGTTGGCACCTATATGAAGAATGGGATTGTGACAGAAATCTCCGAAGGTCTGAGCCTCACCCAGCGTGAGAAACTCGCATCTCTGGCAGAAGCTGTTGAGTTTGAAAATGAAGAAACCTTCCGTGCGAAGGTATCTACCCTCCGTGAATCATATTTCTCAACCAAACCCGAAACACCCCAAGTGGTGACTGAGGATGTTGAAGTTGAGAATGCACCTACTGGTGATGCAATGTCTGTCTATGTGCAGGCTCTGTCCCGTTGGGGCAAATAATCCGTCCAATTCTTTTCTACTAACTAGGAGACAAAATGTTTAACGCAGAACATCTCCAGGAAAAGTGGTCCCCCGTCCTTGAGCACTCGGAGCTCGATCCTATTAAGGATACATACCGTAAGGCGGTGACCTCGGTCCTCCTGGAAAACCAAGAAAAATTCATCAAAGAAGAGCGTGGAATGCTGACCGAAGCAGCACCCACCAACAGCCTCGGCGGCACTGGTTACAGCGGTAGCAGCACTGCTACTGGTCCTGTTGCTGGTTTCGACCCCGTGCTGATCAGCCTGATTCGTCGCTCGATGCCTAAGCTGATTGCTTATGACATCTGTGGCGTGCAGCCCATGACTGGTCCTACTGGTCTGATCTTCGCAATGCGCTCCACTCAGGGCACCAACCGCGACATCAACGCTGGTGCATCGGAAGCATTCTTCAACGAAGCAGACACCCGTCATTCGGCAGAGAACAGCGGTGACAGCCTGGGCGCTGGTGCTCAGACTGGTAGCAACCCTGGTCTCCTGGCAGACGCTGCAGGTAACTACACCATCGGCGGTCAAGGCATGACCACTGCTCAGTCAGAAGCACTGGGTGATGCAGCAGGTAACCACTTCAACGAGATGGGTTTCTCCATCGAGAAAGTGACCGTTACTGCAAAGTCACGCGCTCTGAAAGCAGAATACAGCCTTGAGCTGGCACAAGACCTGAAGGCAGTTCATGGTCTGGACGCTGAGTCCGAGCTTGCAAACATCCTCAGCACCGAGGTGCTGGCAGAGATCAACCGTGAGGTTGTCCGTACTGTTTACAAGATCGCTCGTCCTGGTGCTCAAAACAACACCGCTACCGCTGGTGTGTTTGACCTTGACGTTGACTCCAACGGTCGCTGGTCGGTTGAGAAATTCAAGGGTCTCCTCTTCCAAATCGAAAGAGACATGAATGCAATCGGTCATGAGACTCGTCGCGGGAAGGGCAACATCCTCATCTGCTCTGCAGACGTGGCAAGTGCTCTCTCCATGGCAGGCGTGCTCGACTACAGCAGCGGCATCTCTGGTGCTGTTGGCGGTCTGTCCAACAACGTGGATGACAATTCTTCCACCCTGGTTGGCACCCTCAACGGTCGCATCAAGGTGTATGTGGATCCCTACTCTGCAAACGTTTCCGACGACCACTTCTATGTCGCTGGTTACAAGGGTGGCTCTGCATATGACGCAGGTCTCTTCTACTGCCCCTATGTGCCCCTGCAGATGGTCCGTGCCGTTGGTCAGGACACCTTCCAGCCCAAGATTGGCTTCAAGACCCGCTACGGCATGGTCGCTAATCCCTTCGCTGAGGGTCTGTCACAAGGTCAAGGCGCTCTCAACGCTAACGCAAACCGTTACTATCGTCGTGTTAAGGTCAGCAACCTTATGTGATTCACGTCACGATATCAACACAGGAGACCTTCGGGTCTCCTTTTTTTATGGTTAAATAGGTGTATATGCATGAGTAACTATGTCAACTGGACAAGTAACCAAAGTGGAATTGGTCTCACGCCTCTACAAACTGAAGACATCCCTCTTCAACGGAGATCATAAAGACAAAGGTGCTGATTGGCACGATGGTGCCCATAATGCGCTAAACTCTGTATTGGATATTCTCAACGAATACAGAGTATGAAGGACTTGGATTTCATCGACAACCTACTTCCCCACATGGATGACGAAGACCTCAAGCAACTAGCAAGAAAAGCACGCAAGATGAAAATGGATGTCCTCTTTGAGGAACCATGCCCGATCTACGAAGGCGATGCTGAAGACTGGGAAGATTTCTGGTATAACGAGGATAAATAAGACGTAGCATCCTATGTCTTATGACCTTCAAGAATCAAATTGAGAATCAAAACTTCTTGTCTCCCATAGGATTCAGGTTTAGTCTTGCTCGCTTTCCGAAGGTCGCATACTTCGCGCAGTCTGCTAACATCCCAGCAATCAATCTAGGACAAACTGAGCAACCAACACCTCTCCGTGGATTGCCACTGGAGGGGTTTTTGGACTACGATCCTTTCAGTCTGTCATTCATCATCGATGAAGACCTGGAAAACTATATGATCCTCCACAACTGGTTGAAAGGTGTAGGCACACCCAACACAGTGTTTGAGAGATCTGAGTATAGAGCAAAGATGGAAGCAGTCTTCGGCAACGATGATCTGTATGCTGATGGCACGTTGACTATCCTCAACAGTAACTTCAATATGAATTACAATGTGATCTTCAAGGATCTATTCCCTGTCAGTTTGTCGGCACTTGATTTCAATGCTACAATTGATGGGACAGAATACGCCATGGCGCAGGCAACGTTTAGATATCTTGCTTACGAAGTGCGTCCTGGTGAATCTAATGACGCTGACGAGAGACTTACTTAATGAATTTGGAAAAAATTGAGGAGATGTGGGCGAAAGATGCAGAAGCATTCTTCGATCACAGAGAGTTACCTGAGTTGCTTGCCAACGATAGTATGGAAACTCCCAGACTCCATGCAAAGTATTTGCAATTTTATAATCAATTCAAACTCATGTTGTCTGATGCTGAGGTTAAACATCGTCAGATGTATCGTGACAAATATGAATACTATTCTGGTAAAGCACCAGCACATGTATACAAAGAAAACCCATTTGACCTTAAGGTTTTGAAGGGTGATCTACCAATGTATATTGAAAGTGATAAAGAGTTGTGTCGTGCCAAACAAAAAATTGATTATCTTGAAACTTGTATAAGTAGTGTTGATAGGATTCTAAAGCAAATCGACAGTCGTGGATTCGCTATTAAAAATACTATCGAGATAGTCAAGTATTATGGAATCAGATGACGACTACGATTACCAAGAAGAATGAAGTATATCTGAAGGTCGAAGGAGAGCAGTCTTTACACAAGGAGTTGAGCGAGCACTTTTCATTTGATGTGCCAGGGGCAAAGTTTATGCCCCAATATAAAAATCGAGTATGGGATGGGAAGATCCGCTTATATTCTCCTGGCACTGGGGAGATATATGTGGGTCTTTTTGATTATCTTTGCGAGTATCTAGAAGAAAAAGGATACGATTACGTTATTAAGGACAGCAAGTTTTACGGTATTCCTAACGAGGAGGAGGAATATGTCAGCCCTGAAAGCGTCGCGAGTTTTATTAGATCTCTGGGTCTGCCTTTTAAGATTAGAGATTACCAACTCAAAGCAGTATTCACAGCACTTAAACATCGTCGCAAACTTCTACTATCCCCCACGGGATCGGGAAAGTCTCTGATCATTTATTCTTTGGTCCGCTGGCACCTGAAGCAGGACAGACAGATACTGATCATTGTGCCTACCACATCTCTGGTCTCACAATTGACTCAGGACTTCAAAGACTATGGTTGGAAAGCAGATGCTTATGTCCACCAGATCATGGGTGGGAGAGAGAAGTATTCTGATGCTCCTGTAGTTATCTCTACATGGCAGAGTATCTACAAAGAGCCTCGTAAATTCTTTGAAAGATTTGATGTTGTCTTAGGTGACGAGGCACACCTATACAAAGCAAAAAGTCTCAGTGGGATTCTGACGAAATGTCACGACGCAAAGTACCGAGTTGGACTGACAGGCACCCTCGATGGGATGCACACGCATCAGTTAGTACTTGAAGGTCTGTTTGGGAGGTGCGACAAGGTGACGACCACTGTGGACCTGATGAAGAAGGGGCAATTGACTCCTTTGAAAGTGAAGATTCTTTTGATGAAGCATGGTCATGTCCCATTTGATTATTACCAGCAAGAGATGGATTATATCGTATCACATCCTAGGCGAAATAAATTTATTTGCAATCTTGCTAACGACCTAGATGGAAATACATTGATACTATTTAACTATATCGAAAAGCATGGGGAACCTTTATGGGACCTGCTAAATAGTAAGGTGGAGGAAGGTCGAAAGATCTTTTTCATTCACGGTGGCGTTGATGCTGTTGAAAGAGAAGAAGCACGCAGGATCTGCGAAGAAGAAAAGAATGCAATCATTCTTGCTTCTTATGGCACTTTCTCTACAGGCATCAATATCCGCAACCTACATAATGTAATCTTTGCATCCCCTAGTAAATCTAGGGTTAGAAACCTACAGTCGATTGGACGTGTATTGAGGAAAGGAGAGAATAAGGCACAAGCGGTCTTATACGATCTAGCAGACGATTGCTCAAAGGGTAACCGTCATAATTATACTCTTCGTCATCTCGTTGAGAGAATGAAAATCTATGACGAAGAAAAATTTGACTATGAAGTAACTAAGATCAATTTTAGGAAATGACTATTAACTACATCCGTCATGATCAGGAATTTTATGGAGTCGTCAAACTCGTCTCTGGCGAGGAGGTCATGGGCTCAATCATTGCTACTGAAGAAGAAGGTGATACTATCCTCTTTGTCAGTGATCCTGCTACTCCAACAGTAACACCTATTGAAAAAGAAGGTGGTATTGCTATGGCAGTAGGACTTAACAAATGGATGATGTGGTCTGATGAAGACTTCTATATTGTGCAGGAAGCAGATATTGTAACGATCGCCCCCATGTCCATGGAAGCGGTCATGATGTACAAACTCTGGTTGAGAAAAGAAACTGGAGATGAGGAAGAATTTGAAACTCCCATGAATGAAAACATGGGTCTCATCGGAAAGGTTTCTGAAATGAGAAAGAAGTTAGAAGCGCAATGGCGTAAGAACTCTAAGTAATCTCTTTCCAACCCTGACATGGTTGATCATAATTAAATATGAGATGTGTGTCAAGCTTGACATTACATTGATAAAATAGTATTATGTGTCGGTGATAGGTAAAAGATATGCAAGCACCTTTAATGTCAGCACGAAAAAAGCAACACTATGTAGATAATAAAGAGTTTCTTGCAGCGATCACTGCGTATCGTCAAGAGGTTAAAGAGTCGCGTATTCTTGATAAACCCAAACCTCCTATCACAAGATATCTTGCAGAGTGCTTCTTGAAGATTGCTACTCACTTGTCTTATCGTCCCAACTTCATCAACTACATGTTTAAGGAAGACATGATTAGTGATGGTGTAGAAAATTGTGTGCAGTATATCGACAACTTTGATCCTGAGAAGTCTAAGAATCCGTTTGCATATTTTACTCAGATCATCTATTACGCTTTCCTTCGTCGCATTGCTAAAGAAAAGCGTCAGATGGACATCCGTGATAAGATTATTGAAAAGAGTGGTTACGATCAGGTCTTCCATAGTGACTCAGACGATAACCACTCTGATATGAATTCGATTAAGAGTCGAATTGAAACTAACATGAGGTATTGATGACAAACGAGCATCCAGAAATTGCTGAAGTAAATTGGATTGACGACGCTTTCAGAATGGAAAAGACTCGCATGGGTCTTTGGAAAAGCGTACTTAAAAACGGCAAAGACTTTCTATTTGGAATGGAGCATGACAGTGTAAGAGATATGTCAAGATGGCATCTCAAATGCTTGCAAGAAGGTAATTTAGATGACTATACTAGAGTGGTAAATAGTGGAGTTGTCGGCGGTAAACTCTAATGGCATATATCTCAGATCACTACATGGAAAATTATTGGCAGGGATCTCCTCCAGAAGTCCGTGCCCAGAAGTTGCTCGAAGAGGCAGCAGCACTATTAAATGCTAGACTTATTAGGTCTCATGTGGTAGAATCCACAGGCAACAAGCATAAGACCCGTTTCGTGATTGAGTATGAATGTCCTTCTGATAACTGATCAACATTTCGGCGTCCGTAATGATAACCAGCACTTTGTAAAAAAGTATCAGGAGTTTTATACAAATACAGTTTTGCCTGCTATTGATAAAGCAGGCATCACCCAAGTGATTTGTCTTGGTGATACCTTTGATAAAAGAAAGAGTATCAACTTTGCATCTCTGGATGCGGCAAAGGAGATGTGGTTTACCCCACTAGCAGAGCGTGGTGTTAAGATGACTATGCTCTGTGGTAACCATGACATCTACTACAAGAATACTTTGAAGATCAATGCACCTAACCTGTTGTTGGGTGAGTATGACAACATCAATGTTATCGATGATCCTACTGAAGTTGACTTTGATGGTCGCAAGATGCTGCTCCTCCCTTGGATCTGTGATGACAACAGAGAAAAGACATGGAAAATGGTGGAAGAAACTGATGCTTCTATCTGTCTAGGTCACCTTGAGTTGAATGGGTTTGAAGCAATCCCTGGTCACCACATGGAGCATGGAGACGATCCTACAAACTTTAGTAAGTTTGATCTTGTCTGCTCTGGTCACTTCCACATGAAGAGTCGTAAAAACCAGATTAACTATTTGGGTAATCCCTACCAACTCTTCTGGAATGACTATAAGCAAAAAAGAGGGTTTCACATCCTAAATACTGATACTCTGGAGATGGGTTTCTTCAAAAACCCATACAACATCTTCAACAAAATCTATTATAATGATGACATCTATATCACTGACAAAGACCTCAAGAAACTTGAAGGATCATTTGTCAAACTGGTAGTTGAATCAAAGGAAGATCAAGTTAAATTTGATAAAGTAGTTAGAATTTTACAGGGAGCAAACCTTGCTGATCTTAAAATCATTGAGGATCTCTCTTATGATCTGGAAGAGGTTGATAATGACATCGAGATCGAAGATACTCTGACAATCTTAGAAACTTGTGTATCAGAATTTGATAATAAAGATCAGATATTTGGGATTCTGAAGTCCCTCTACTTAGAAGCACTAGAGGTCTAGTATGTTTGTCTTAGTTGACGAGAGCACTGGTGGCGTTTATGCCGTAAGAGATGACGACACCATTGAGCGTGTCGTCCAGATGTTTGTTGACAAAGACGACGCGGAGAGGTATTATGAAATGCTTGTAGCAAGTGACTACAAACGAGAGTTGACAGTTACAGAAGTAGAAGAAGAGGCAGTAAAACAAAACTGTATAAATTACGGTTATAAGTTTGCTGTTATAAAACCAGATGATTTTGTGATTCCACCCCATGATTGTATTTGAGAAAATCCGTTGGAAGAATTTCCTCTCAACAGGTAACGCATTTACCGAAGTTGTAATCAATGATTCTCCCAACCACCTCATCGTAGGATCAAACGGTGCAGGTAAATCAACTCTTCTCGATGCATTGTGCTTTGGTTTATTCAATAAACCTTTTCGTAAGATAAATAAACCACAACTGGTCAATAGTATTAACGAGCGCGAATGCGTCGTTGAGATTGAGTTTTCTATTGGCAGCGTTGGATATAAGATTGTCCGTGGCATCAAGCCAGGTATCTTCGAGATTTATCGTAACGGGGCGCTGATCGATCAAGATGCAGCAAACAAAGACTACCAGAAATATCTGGAGCAATCGATTCTCAAATTTAACTTCAAATCTTTTACTCAAGTTGTTATTCTGGGAAGTAGCACTTTTGTTCCTTTCATGCAGCTTCCTGCTGCTCATCGAAGAGAAGTTATCGAAGATCTCCTTGATATTCAAATCTTCTCAAGAATGAATGTCCTACTCAAGGATCGCATCAAGGACGTTAAAGAGAGCGTCAAGACGTGTGAGCATGAATATAAACTGCATGAGTCACAGGTAAACTTGCAAAGATCTTCATGCTTGAATCTGCAGAAGATGAATGAGGAATACATTCAGAAACTGCAATCATCCTTTAACGCCAACGAAGAGCAGCAGACTACCAATCTCACACGAATTGGTGAAGCACAGCAAGAGATTGATACTCTTACCGAGCAAGTTTCTGCTTATCAATTCACTGAGAAGAAGTATGATCAACTCCGTGACATGAGGGTTAAGATCCAACAGAATTTTGAGAAGGCACAGAAAGAGATTGCCTTCTATGCTGACAATGATACCTGCCCCACATGCTCTCAAGATCTTCCTGAAGACATCAAGAAGTCTAAAACTGCATTTGCTGAGGGTAAGATGGTCAAACTAGCAGGTGGTATCACTCAAATCAGCGGTGAGATCAAGAAAGTCACTGACAATCTCAAGGATTATCAGTTGAAGATGAAGCAGATCAACGAATTGCAGTATGAAATCACCACTTTGCAGAAGCAAAATGGTAAGATGCTCAAAGAAAACTCACAAATCATTGCTCAAGTTAATGAAGATCGTCCTGACATCACTAAAGAAGAGGAGAAACTGCAGAAGTTTGAGGGTGAGTTGAAGGAAACTGCTGAAAGATGTGCCAAAGTTAATATTGATGCTACAAATCTTTCGATGGTATCGAATCTTTTGAAAGATACAGGCATCAAGTCCAAGATCATCAGTAGATTCATCCCTGTGATCAATGTGCAGATCAACAAATATCTTCAGAGCATGGATTTCTTTGTCAATTTCACCCTGGATGAAGGATTCAATGAGATTATTAAGTCCAGATTCCGTGATGAATTCTCTTATGCATCATTCTCTGAGGGTGAAAAGCAGAAGATTGACCTTGCACTGCTGTTTACCTGGCGAGACATCGCTAAGATGAAAAATTCAGCATCAACTAACCTCCTGATCCTTGACGAGGTGTTTGATTCTTCGCTAGACTCCACAGCAACAGACGAGTTGATGAAAATCCTCAAAGGATTGGACAAGAAAACCAACCTCTTCGTCATTTCACACAAAGGAGAGGTCCTCCTAGACAAGTTTGAAACCACGATTCAGTTTGAAAAGGTCAACGACTTCTCCAAGATGGTCGTGGACCAGTCGAAGTAGTGTCCACTGACCCCTGGGATCCGTCCTGGGGGTCTTATAATGTATGCATACAAGCAACGGTCACATGTTTCAAAACGAAGTCAAGGGACAACTCGCCAAACTGCTCGCTACTGAGAATCTGATCATCGAGCACAAGGTTTGTGAGACTGCTTCCTTCAACGTGGAAACTCGCACCCTTGTCCTTCCTATCTGGGAGGTCCGTGACCGCACCTATACCATGCTAGTCGGTCATGAAGTCGGTCATGCTCTCTACACACCCAACGATGACTCTCTAGACAACCTCCCTTGCCCCAAATCCTACGTCAATGTGACCGAGGATGCTCGCATTGAGAAGTTGATGAAGCGTAAGTTTCCTGGTCTGACCAAGGACTTCTATGCTGGGTATCAAGACCTGCATTCTCGTGATTTCTTCTCTGTCAAGGATGAGGATCTCACCACCATGAAGTTGATCGACCGTATCAACCTTTACTACAAGGTAGGAGCACATCTGCTGCTGCCTTTTGACGCCTCTGAGATGCCTCTGTGTGACGCTGTAGGCGCTGCTGAAACCTTTGAGGAAGCCATCGCCGCCGCCCTTGCTATTTTTGAGTTTGAAAAGCAGAAGCGTGAGCAAGAGAAGCACCTTGCTCCCTTGTCTAACAAAGACACTGGTGATACTTCTATCGAGAAGTCCCAAGGCAAGTCCGATGAAAGTGCTCAGGACACTTCTGATGATTCTGATCAACCTGGCGAGGAAGAAAGTGATCAGGGTGGTGAGGAATATCCTGATGGCGGATCTCCCATGGATGATCTGGAATCCGACACCGACGCTGCTCTGACTGAGAAACTGAAAAACATCACTAACAAGTGGCAACAAAACGAGACTCGCTATCTCACCATCAATACTCCTGATCTTGACCACCACATTGTCAATACTCAGCGTATGATTGACATGGCAGAAGAATACTGGGATGAGGTTGATGGCAGTGACATCCTTAAGACTGACTGGACCTTTGTTGACAATGAGTATCGTAAATTCAAGCGTGAGTGTGCTCGTGAGGTCAACTATCTCGCCAAAGAGTTTGAGTTGAAGAAGTCTGCTGCTGCATATTCTCGCGAGTCAATCTCTCGCACTGGTGTGCTTGACACTAAGAAACTCCACACTTACAAATTCAACGAAGATCTCTTCAAAAAAGTCACTGTCCGTCCTGATGGTAAGAATCATGGTCTGATCTTCCTGCTGGACTGGTCTGGATCGATGGCAGAGGTTATCCATGACACTTACAAGCAACTGCTGTCTCTTTGTCTCTTCTGTCGCAAGTCTGGCATTCCCTTTGATGTCTATGCTTTCGTCAATGATGGTTTGTTTCTCCCTGCTGAATATGACCCTGAAGAATTTATGAAGAAGTATGCGGTCCACAATGGGTTTGCTATTGATGCACACTTCTTCATGTTGAATCTGCTGAGTAGTGATCTTAACAACGCCACTTTCGATAAGATGGCAAAGTATATTTGGCGTAATTCTTTCCACTATGATGTGCATTATGGTCAGCAACGATCCAATTGGGATGCACGGCAATCGTGTCCTAACTCTCTCCCTCCCTGCTTCCATCTGTCGGGCACTCCTCTGAATGAAGCAATCGTCTGTCTGCAGGGTTTGATTCCTAAATTCCAAGGGAAGCACAACGTTGAGAAAGTCCACGTCAACATTCTCACCGATGGTGAAGCACAGTATTCCCGTCAGTGGGTCGTCCGTAATTACAATGAGAAAGAGGTGCCTTTGTATAGCGTCGTTAGGGATTCTGTTACGCTTCGTTGCAAGAAGACTGGTCGCACCTATGCCCCAGGTTATAACGGTATGACGGCACAAGTCCTCCGTTACATGAAGGGTCGTTTCCCTCAATGCAACTTCCTTGGATTCCGTATTGGACCCGCTCGTGATCTTACTTCTATGCTTCAATACAGTGGTTTGCCTATTGATGATCAGCAAAAGACTAAGAAGATCTTCAATCGTGACAAGTGCGTTGCCATGAAGATCAATGGGTTTCAGGAGTTGTATTTCATCAACGCTAAGAATCTAAATACTGATTCTGAGTTTGCTGTTGATATTGATGCAACTAATGCACAGATCAAGAATGCATTCAAAAAGTCTCTCAAGAGTAAGTCCAACAACAAAAAGATCCTGTCGTCCTTCATCACTCAAATTGCATGAATATCTTTGCTACGCATGATGATCCTGTGCTGTCGGCAACTGAGTTGCCTGACAAGCACATTGTAAAAATGCCACTGGAGTGTTGTCAGATGCTCGCAGTGGTTTATTCTCCTTGGTATAAGGACATTGGTCCTATTCTAAAGACAGATGGTAGTGCATATGCCACAAAGAAAGGTGCCTTTCGCAATCATCCATGCACCAAATGGGTAGCAGAATCTGACCACAACATCGCGTGGTTATTGCAGCATGGTATTGCACTTTGTGACGAATATGAGTATAGATATAACAAACGTCATTCTTGTAAAAAGAGTTTAGTCTTTGCTGGTCTTCTGTATCAGCATGGTTGCCCTGAAAAACATACTCCCTTCGCTCGTGCGATGCCTGATGAGTGGAAATATGATGATTCTATCTCTACTCATGAGGCATACCAGCGTTACATCGCAAGCAAACCCTGGGTGTCAACCAACTACCTGAGGGTGCCAGATCGCAAACCGTCCTGGGTTGACCGCTATGCTCCTGTGGAGGCAGTATAATTACAAGGTAATCGAGAAACACACCAATGCCTGCCAAGTCTGACCTGACCACCGAGACTCTGGTCTCCTATCTCACCAATACCTACGGTGAGCAAGTCAAGACCGAGCAACTGCTTGCCGCTGCTGACCACTTCAACGTTTCATATCCCACTATCACTAAGCGTCTTGATACCTTCAAGGCAGGTCGTGGCAAGTGGAATCTGACTATCACTGAGATGCGTGAGCAACTGGAGCACACCATTGATATTCCAAGTATTGACTGCACTACCCAACAGCACCGCGAGTCCTTGATCCCATCTAAAGACAAAAACTTTGTCCCCTTTGGTAACTTCACTGATTTGAAGAAAGTTATCAACAGTGGTATCTACTACCCCATCTTCATCACTGGTCTCTCTGGTAACGGCAAGACCCTTGGTGTTGAGCAGGCATGTGCTCAGACTGATCGCGAGTTGATTCGTGTCAACATTACTATCGAAACTGATGAAGACGATCTTATTGGCGGTTTCCGTCTGGTTGACGGTAATACTGTGTGGCACAATGGTCCTGTCATTGAGGCTCTTGAGCGAGGTGCTGTCCTCCTTCTGGATGAGATCGATCTGGCGTCCAATAAAATCCTCTGTCTCCAGTCTATTCTTGAGGGTAAGGGTGTCTTCCTGAAGAAGATCGGTCGCTATGTCAAACCCGCTGAGGGTTTCACTGTCATTGCTACTGCCAACACCAAGGGTAAGGGCAGCGAAGACGGTCGCTTCATCGGCACCAACGTGCTCAACGAAGCATTCCTTGAGCGTTTCCCGATTACCTTCGAGCAGGAGTATCCCACTCAAAAGATTGAGGCAAAGATGCTCAATAACTACTGCTCTGAGTTGGATTGCTGCGATGACAAGTTTATTTCTAATCTTGTCGCCTGGGCAGACATCATCCGCAAGACCTTTGCAGACGGTGGTGTTGACGAGGTGATCTCAACTCGTCGCCTGGTGCATGTCATCCGTGCTTACAGCATCTTCTCTGATCGGGTCAAGGCAATCAAGGTCTGCCTCAATCGTTTCGATGACGAAACCAAGCAATCTTTCTTGGAATTGTATGATAAGATTGATGCTGAGGTTGACATTGATACTATTGACACCATCCTCGCTTCCTGATAATCTGTATACATACTCTGTCTAATGGCCATGAAATATAGTGAAGATAAAATTCTTCAAGAGTTGCGTGATTACATCACCAGCACCTACAATGCCCACTACTCCTCTGGTGGAGAAGATGGCATCCAAACTCTCGATCTAATCGAAGCATGTGGAGACGGGGAAGCATTCTGCAGAGCAAACATCCTTAAGTATGCTTCCCGTTATGACAAAAAAGGCACTGCTAGACGTGACATCATGAAGGTGCTACACTATGCTGTGCTGTTGATGCACTTCAACGACAAAACCGCTATCACCGAAACCTACCCTCAGTAATTATGCAAGAAGAAGCCCGCCTTAATGTAAAACTCAGCAAGCAGACTATTGACTTCCTGCGTAACTTCAGCACGATCAATAAATCTATCTTGATTGAGCCTGGTAAGCGACTGCAAACTATGTCAGTCAACAAGAATATCATCGCCATGACTGATATTCGTGAAGGTATTCCTGAGCAGATGGCAATCTATGATTTGCCTCTCTTCCTTGGTGCTCTGTCTCTCTTCAAGTCACCTACTCTCTTCTTCCCTGATAGTAAGAAAGTGGTCATCTATGATGAAGACACCAAAGGCAAGACTACTTTCTACTACAGTGACCCTGACATCATTGTCACTCCTCCTGAATTCAATCCAAACATTCCTGGTAAAGAGATTCACTTTGATCTCCCTCAGCAGGACATGCAACAATTGATGCAGGCAGCAAAAGTCTATGGTGTTGAAGATCTCTGCATCTATGGATATGAAGGAGAATACAGTGTCTGTGTTAAGGACAAGAAGAATGAAACTTCTAACGTCTTCTCTCTGCCTCTGAAGAAAGTAACGTTTGATGCTGAAGGGTCTACAGATCGTCGCAATTTCTGTTACTGCTTCAAGGTTGAAAATCTGAAACTGCTTGATGGTAGTTATCATGTTTGCATTTCTAACAAGAATATCGCAAACTTCAACTCTCTTACAAACACCTCTCTTGATTACTTCATTGCACTTGAGCCCAATTGATCAAAGTTATTGACGACTTTCTAACCCCATCTTACTTTGAGGAGATCCATCGTCTCCTCATCAGTTGGGATTTTGACTGGTATTGTCAACCCAATCTTGCTCCTGGTCTCCCAGGACCACCACGGGTAAACTTCAGTCATAACTTCTACATGGAAGAGGTCAGAAGTCCTCATTGTGCTTTGATCTTACCTTTCATGTATCAGGTGAAAGATATCTGTGGTGCTAAAGAGTTACTCAGATGTAGAGCAGACATGACTGTGATTCATCCTGATAAGATCAAACATCCACCTCATGTCGATTTCCAGTTTCCTCATTACTCTTCTGTCTTTTACGTCAATGAGAGTGATGGGGAAACTGTCATGTATAACGAGAGATGGGATGGGAAGTATCCAGATACACTAACTGTCTCTCGGGTAATCGAGCCCAAACCAAACCGTGTTATTATCTTTGATGGGGATATAATTCATACAGGACATTCTCCTGCTAACCATCAAACCCGCGTGATTCTTAATTCAAACTATGTCTGATAAACTCTTCCTTTGGGTTGAAAAGTATCGTCCGAAAACCATCGATGACTGCATCCTTCCCGACTCCACTAAGAAAATCTTTAGGGGATTTCTGGAGCAATCTGAAATTCCAAATCTTCTTCTTGCGGGCTCGGCTGGTGTTGGCAAGACTACGATCGCGAAGGCGCTTTGCCACGAGTTGGGCACCGATTGTCTGGTTATTAACGGATCTGATGAAGGTCGATTTTTGGATACGGTCAGAAATCAAGCAAAGGTATTCGCATCTACGGTATCGCTTACGTCGGATGCGAAGCACAAAGTAATTATCATTGATGAGGCAGACAACACCACACCTGATGTGCAGTTGTTGCTCCGTGCTTGCATGGAAGAGTTTCAAAAGAATTGCCGCTTCATCTTCACCTGCAACTACAAGAATAAAATCATCTCTCCACTGCACTCTCGGTGCTCTGTAATCGATTTCGGCGCGAAGGGTAAGGAGAAGCAGCAGATCGCTGCAGCATTCTTCGGTCGTGTCAACCAGATCCTTGAGGATGAGGGTGTTGAGTTTGATAAGAAGGTAGTTGCTGAGGTTGTCCAGAAGTATTTCCCTGACTTCCGTCGCACTCTCAATGAGTTGCAGCGTTACTCTTCTTCGGGTGCTATTGACACTGGCATCCTTGGTGCTTCTAATGATATTCAGATCTCAAACCTCGTTGGTTACCTGAAGAATCGTGAGTTTACCAACATGAAGAAGTGGGTTGCTCAGAATATGGACAACGAGCCACAAGCAATCATGAGGAAAGTCTATGACAACCTATATAACTATTTCCAACCCAATGCCATTCCTGAAGCAGTCCTTATTATCAGTGAATACCAGTATAAGTCTGGTTTCGTTGTTGACCAAGAGATCAACATGGTGGCATTTATGACTGAATTGATGATGCGTTGTGAATATAAATGAAATACAGCACAGATTTTCTATTTCCCGTTAGATTCTTTACCTTTAAGGCATCCGAAGAGTTGACAGCAGACACTCTGGAGAAGTTGCAACACATTGAATACCGTAGATATAACGATCCCTATGGTGTAGGCACAAGTGATCAATTGCATTCACGCCCCGAGTTTCGTGAATTGCATGAATGGTTTCAGAAATGTGTGGATCAACTTCATAGGGATAATGGATGGCACTGTGATCGCCTTGTAGTCAATAAATCATGGGCAAACCGTAGCAATGCTGGAAGTGGACATCATCACTCTCCACACCGCCACCCTATGTCATTCCTCAGTGGCATCTTCTACGTCACAAAGGGTCCTCCTACGGTCTTCCTGGACCCCCTGAGAGACCGTGAGTGGGGTCAATTCCATCTGGATGGTGGTCCTGCATCTGAGACTCGTTGTTTCTGCCACCCTGGTCCTGGAGGACTGCTCTTATTCCCCAGTTACATGGTGCATGGGAGTGTTGAGAATGATAGTGATATAGATAGATTTACTATTGCCCTGAATACTTTCCCCTCTGGTGAAATTAACCTTGGTGCTTTCGATCGCCCCATGGCAGAGGTGTCTGTTAATGGATGGGCAGAGTTAGGACCATTATCTCTTAGTGATGACACATGACATTTGGGAAAGAATTGAATCTGTTTCCTGTTAGATTGCGGGAGTATCATAATCCAGATGCACATAATCATGAAAAGATTATTGAGCACTTTAAGACTCTCCCCTCTCAACAATCTAATCTCCCTGAAGGAGTAATTACAGGAGAACCCACATTACACTTCACGGATCATCCTGAGACTCAATTACTCATGGAATTCTTTGAGGATTGTCTTGGTGAATGGAGAGAAGTAAATCAACTCTACTGTGACAATCTAGATATTACTCTTGCTTGGTTTAATTTCGCCCCTGCTCATAGTGGGTTTGGGCATCCTCTACACAGGCACCCTATGTCTTACCTGAGTGCTGTCTACTATTTGACTGATGGAGCCCCAACTTACTTTGAAGATCCTTGCACCCCTAGGACTTCTGATACTCTAGATATCTTTACTCATAAAGATATGACAACTGACTGGGGTATCAATGAAAAGATTGATGCAGAGCCAGGTAAATTAGTTATCTTCCCATCATGGTTGAAACATTATTCTGGAAGGCAGACCTATGACTATGATCGATGGTCAGTGTCTTTCAATGCATTTCCTACTGGTGCTACCAACGTAGGACCTTGGGACTGTGCTCAGTTGAATGTGTCCTTGCAACATCCCAAGGTCCGTGGTAATATGGATGGGTAGAAACACATCCTATGCTCGACTTCAGCAAATTTGATTTCCCCCAGATCTTCGGTGTTGTTAAAGCAACCGATGGTATGAAGAGTAGGCAGCATCGCCCACTCCGTGCAGAGATCCAAGAGAAAGCAATGGCGAAATACAGTGGCGGTCAACTGACTTATGTTGGTGATACTGCTGTTGGACAAGACTTTGTAAGTGATCAAAGCAAACGCTATGAGTCTAAGGGGCAGGATAATATCTTCTGCAAAACCAAACCATGGACCAAAGAAATTACTCTGAAAAATTTTCAGGGCAATAACAGTGGTCTTCCTGATCAGACCTTCGACTACATGCTACTATGGGATACCAAGACCTTTACGGCAGGTATTTGTACATGGGAAGCATGTATGAAAAACACGAAGGTAGTTTCTGACTCTGTTAAATTCAAAGTCCACTTTGATGACATTACATTCTTTTGTAAGGATGTAGTGCCAGCAGATAAAGAAGACATTGGCAAACAACTTTCCACACTGATCGAATCTTTACTATGAAATACTTGAAAACACCTCTGCGGTATCCTGGTGGTAAGTCTCGGGTAGCACCCATGCTGCTTGAGAAATTCCCTAGTGATATCAAAGAATTCCGAGAGCCGTTCCTCGGTGGCGCGTCTGTAGCACTTCTGTTTTCTCAGAAGTATCCTGAAATCCCTGTGTGGGTGAATGATAAGTATGAGTATCTGTATAATTTCTGGGTCACCCTCCAAGAAGATGGTGACAACCTCTCTGATGTCCTTGTTGGGATCAAGGAAGACAACAGCACGGAAGAGAAGGCTAAAGAGTTATTCATCTCTGCTAAGGAAGAGATATCCAAAGCAGATCCTTTTCGCAAAGCTGTCCTTTTTTGGATTCTTAATAAGTGTAGCTACTCTGGGTTGACTGAAAACTCTTCCTTTTCTGCCTCTGCTTCAAATCAAAACTTTACTACACGGGGTGCTAAGCATTTGAAGAATATCTCAGAGATCATTCAGCACTGGGAGATCACAAATCTGGACTATACTGAGGTCATGCAACCTGATGGTGATGGTGTCTTCTGCTTCCTTGATCCTCCATATAAGATCGGTAGTTATCTGTATGGCACCAATGCTGAGATGCATAAAACCTTTGATCATGACGACTTTATTGCTGAGTGTCGGAAGTGTCCTAACAAATGGATGGTGACTTACAACAATGATATTGATCTCAAAGAAGGTTATGCAGGTTATAACCAAGAAGAGTTTCGTATCACTTATGGTATGAAGCACCGAGCAGATAACAAGCACAAGACTGAGTTGCTTGTCACCAATTTCACCGAATCTACACCTCTGGAGGCACTGTTTTGAGTAAGGAATATGAGATCCCTCTCAAAGATTATCTCAACAGTATCAACTTGAAGCAAGGAGATTTGACTGAAGACGAGAGAGCAATGCAGAAGTATCCTGCTTTCGTTATTAACAAGTGCCTGGCACAGCATCTTGATACTCTGATGTATGCCAACGCTATGAATGGTGCTCAGCATCTTGATAATGATCTACAATATTCATTTTACCTACATAGTGTTAGGAAATCCAAAAGATTTTCTCCTTGGGATAAGAAGTCGAAAGACAGTGACCTTGACCTAGTGAAAAAATACTATGGTTATAACACTGAGAATGCTCAACAAGCAATGCGAATCTTGACTAGGGAGCAACTTGAGGTTATTAAATCTAAATTGAATACTGGAGGAAAGCGATGACTGAGGAGATCTCTTGGTCACAAGATATGATGCTAGAGGTTACGCTTAAGGAGCCTGATGACTTCCTGAAAGTGAGAGAAACCCTTACTCGTATTGGTGTTGCATCTCGCAAAGAGCGTAAACTGTATCAATCTTGTCATATTCTGCACAAACGTGGTAAGTATTATATTGTGCATTTCAAAGAATTGTTTGCCCTAGATGGTAAACCTACAAACATTACTCAGAATGATGTGCAGAGACGTAATCGTATCTCTAAACTTCTTTCGGATTGGGGTCTTGTAGAGATTACTCGTGCTGAGGAAGCAGAAGATCTTGCACCACTCAATCAGATCAAAGTGTTATCATTCAAAGATAAAGGTGATTGGACTTTAGAGTCTAAGTATAATATTGGCAAGAAGAAAACTCCTGCGGAAGTATAAATAACTGAGCCTTACTCTCACTACCCATGCTTGGCAACAAATCCAAAGCAAAGGTAGAAGAGAAAGACGACCAGCATGAAGATAAAAGTGAAGTCCTTGGTAATTTGGTGAAAGTTGTTGTACTTATTTGGTCTGCTTCTCTCCTAACCTTTAGTTACGTTAGACTTCCCAACGGTCAAAAGATCCTTGACTTTGACCCTACCTTTATCGCATCCGTGTTTTCTGGTTCGTTAGCTGCCTTCGGACTCAGCCCTGCTAAGTCTGGTGGTGCCGCTCCTAAAAAAGCACCCCCTATTGGTAAAAAAGAGGAAGAAGAAAATGCAAAAGTTAATTAACATTATTGCACTTCTCTCAGGTCTAACCAGTGCTGCCCTCATTGGCGGTGCTGGTTATGTCCTCATGAACAAAGATGCAATGATTGAATCTGCAAAGAGTGCTGCTGCCAAAGCAGCGACAGAAGCAGTCGCAAACGCCCTCCCAGGGATGTTAGACGCAGCAATGCCTGAGTTACCTAAAGTAACTGGTCCTGCTATGCCAACCACAACTGGTCCTGCGCTACCAATGCCATGAAACTCTGGAAGTCCAAGGAAACACCTATTGAGGAAACACCAATGGAAACACCAACAAAGAAAAGATCACCAATAAAGGTGGCGGCGTTGGCATTGGGTGCCGTCATAGGTGTTTCACACATTGGACTTCTGGGTTATGTGTTGAGACCACAAGAGAAAGTGCAGCAAGTTCCCACAATCAACATTCCTCACGGTCCTTATTCCTCCTACAAGATCAAAGCAGGTAAGGATGGATACGAGATTGAGTTTCGTGCCGATGATCCTAAAATTTTAGAGTCTGAAAAATCCTTACGTTTGAATCAAGAGAAGAGAGGTTGGTTTGGCGGTGGCACCACTAATCGTAATGAGTATCGTCGTGATCAATACACCAGAGAGGGTGCTAGAAACCTAGGGGGTGGCGCTGCAGACGCCGAGGGAAAGTCTGCAAAAGACGTAGAGTGCATAGTGGCGGACGCTGGAGCACGGTCACAAGGTGCGATGGCAGGAACTAGCATTGCTGCTGGTGCTATTGTCCCTGCTGTTGTCGGCATTCCTTATATCGGATGGTTGGCAGGTGGTTGGGCATTGCTCCTAGGTCAGAAGATTGGATCTGAAGCAGGGTCACAAGTTGGCAGTGTCTTTAACGATTGTTAATTAAAGTTTGATGAGTTTTGTTAAATAACGTAGATTGTTATTAAAAGTTATGGCACAATCCACATATAAAAAGCAACAGAAAAAAGAAGCATCTGAAACATTTTTCCTTTATGTTGCATTCCATTCAGCATTGAGTGCTATTGCGAATTTATTTAAGGATGACTGATGCCTGAAATCCCTAACATTACTTCTCCTAACATTAACATCAGGGAGATTGACATTCCACAGGTCGTAACATCTTCAGAAAACTACACATCTATACCACTTGCACCACCTGTAGTGGTAAATATTGGTCTTCCCATCGTTGACGTGCCTGGTTGTGTCGAAGCCCACGAAGCAAATAGCAAATCTAAAACTCTCGGAAGTGATGACGAGAGAGGACTGGTTACGTACTGCGATTCTGGTGTCCCTAGTTTTAATCCT
>Ga0213859_10000155_pt1 | contig 31494 bp, 33 predicted proteins | sample PICome_2_FD_160133 | JGI IMG/M metagenome (GOLD analysis project Ga0213859, IMG submission 160133) | Coastal seawater microbial communities near Pivers Island, North Carolina, United States - PICO304 | ecosystem: Environmental > Aquatic > Marine > Coastal | place: USA: North Carolina...
TGAATCACTCTCTGATCTTTAATATTTAATTCGGAAATATTTTTATCTTCTTGCATTTATTAATTCTTTATCAGCGTAATGTTACGATAATCTCCATGTTATAGCAAATAATCGATATTTAATTTAGAAAATCTAAAGATTTTATGCAATACATATAAAAATTCCCACAATAGGTAACTAACTAGGTATTTGTAAAGTAATTAAAATCCTGAATTATGGGACATTTAAATTGTTTATTAGTCCGTTTTAGAATAAAGATAATACTCGTTGCCTGCATTTAATATGAAATGTCAAACTTGTTAAACATTATGAATCTTTGTTCGCTGAATAATAATTTCATTCACTAGGATTATAAATGTCCTTAAACCAAAAGAGCAGATTATTAGATTAATTTGCTCTTTTTTGTTTAGACTATTTCTTCTTTTAGAATTTTCAATCTTACCATACACTCTTTCATTTTATTAAAGGTACGTTGAATATCTGCATCCAATCCTATAGAAAAGCGTATCAGTCCGTCACTTAAGCCCATTTCTTCCTGCTCATCTTCAGGAATTTCAGACGATGTAGATGTGCCAGGAGCACTAAAAAGTGTTTTGTAAAAACCTAAGCTAACAGCTAAATAACCTAAATTCTCTTTTTGCATCATTTCCATTAATGCGTTAGCTTTATCTAAAGAGCCAACATCTATTGTAAGCATTCCTCCAAATCCGTATGATTCATTCATCATTGATTTGAATAAATTATGAGAAGGATGAGATTTTAGACCTGGATATACTGTTTTAAGGCTAATTTTTTCGAATTCATTCGCAAGGAACATCGCATTTTTACTATGCTGATGCATTCTTATATGCAAGGTTCTTAAGTTCTTCAGTACTGATGCAGATCTTAAACTGTCCATTGTAGAACCTAATAGCATTGCAGCACCATCATTTACATTTCTTAGTTGGTCAATAAGTTCTTGTGAGCCACATACAACGCCACCAACAGTATCCGATGATCCATTAATAAATTTTGTTAGACTATGAATTATAATATCTGCACCTAATTTTGCTGGAGAAATAGAAAGCGGAGAGAAAGTGTTGTCTACAACAAGTTTAAGATTGTGCTTTTTTGCAATTTTTGCCAAACCGGAAATATCGGCAACTTCTAAGAGTGGATTACTGACAGATTCACAGTATAAGATTTTTGTTTTATTTGTAATAGATGCTTCAACAACATCCAGCTTCGTGATGTCAATAAATGTTGTATTTATACCTAAGCGAGGAGCGAAGTTCTTCAAAAAAGCATAAGTACCACCATATATAGTTCGGCTACTTACAATGTGATCTCCAGACCCGCAAAGTTGAAATAATACAGGAGTTATTGCACCCATCCCGGAGGCAGTTACGGTTGCTGTTTCCGTGCCTTCCATTGCCGCTAACGCTTCACCTAAATACAGGTTTGAAGGAGAGGAGTGTCTTGAGTATAAGTAACAACCATCAGCGTTACCTTCAAATGTGTCAAACATTGTTTTGGCTGATAAAAAAGTATAGGTAGATGAATCTGAAATTGAAGGGTTAACACCACCAAATTCACCAAAATATTGAAGATCTTGAATATTGTTTGCAGGTTTGAAATGCATAATAAAATAATTTTATTATTACAAAATTCTATAAATAAAGATATAAAAACAATAATTATACATATATATAGATAATTATTATAAAAAATTACATTTATATAATAAATATTTCATTATTTTTATGACTAATATTAGTTTTACTGAAAATTTATCCTTTTATAATGTTTGACGAAATAGATAGAAAGCTTTTAGCATTACTTCAAAATGATAGCAAACAGACCAACAAGGCGCTTTCAATAAAATTAGGGTTATCCGTAACGGCTGTTTACGAACGTGTCAAAAAACTTGAGTCAAGTGGTGTTATTAGCAATTATGTAGCTTTAGTTAATAAAAAGAAAGTCAATAAGGGGTTTATGGCCTTTTGCCATGTAAAACTTGTACAGCATTCGCAAGACTTTGTTGTAAAGTTTGAAAGAGAGGTTGCGAAATTAGAGGAAGTGTTAGAATGTTACCACATAAGTGGAGATTATGATTACCTCTTAAAGGTTTTAGTGCAGGATATGGAGGCATTTAGAGAATTCATGGTCAAGAAGTTAACAAGAATTGACCATATTGGAAGTACTCATAGCATGTTTATGATAAGTGAAGTAAAACATACTACTACCATAACACTTTAGTTATGAATTCAAAAACATAAAGGCTGATTGAATAACTCTCATATAAATAAAATTAACAACAAGGTATCAAAAACAACTATATCATTTCTTTAATTAATTGTAGAGGTATTACAATTACCATTAACTACAAACTACATTTTTTTAAAATCCTCAAAAGGATGGGCGTAATTGCAGTTGTTCTTTTTTTTGTTTTTTCTGGATATAATTTAGATCAAGTTAATCAATGATAATGGAGAAAAGAACCCTTATTAATTGTTCAAATTTACTTTTGTCTAATTTATTTTTGAAAGATTCTATCGTCCTTTTTCTAACCTTTGTTCGAGGATTGTTATTTGCAAATACTTATTATAAGACTATATTAATCCACATATCTATAAAGCAAGTGATATATTGTGGTTTTTTATTTACAGAAGGTATGGAAACAATGCTTGAGTTTCCTATTTTAATTTAGTTAAATTTACCGTAAATAATTATTAATTATGGATTTCAATAATGTAAAGGGCTTTTATCAGACCATATTTAAGTCGTACGATAAACCATCCCTTGAAACTCATATAAAGAAAATCATAGAATTAGATAAGTATTTACCATACAGTTCTACTTTTTTCTGTGTTACAAATACGCAAACATTGAGTTTTGAGTATATAAGTAAAAATTATAATTCGTGTCTAGGTCTTAAACCTGAGGAACTGCTCGAGAAAGGTATGCGCTATTTTTGGAGTAGAATTCACCCTGAGGACCTTGAAAATTGGTTGAAAGCTTTAAACCAATTAATGGAATTCACTCTAGGGAATATTAAAATAAAGGACAGACAAAATGCTAATTATACCTGGAATTACAGATTTAAAAATGCAGACGGTATTTATGTAAATATAGTACAAAACACAACACCATTAGCTTTTGATAGCCAAGAAAAACCAATTATTGGATTGGCTCATTATACGGTTTTAGATCCAGGTATTAAATTAGAAATTTCTGCATCAGCTAAATTGTTAAATGATAAGCAGGAGTATGAAACAATCTATTTTAATACGTATTCTCAAAAATTATTAAATGGAGGAATTAGTAATAGAGAGAGAGATGTAATAAGACTGTTAATTCAAAATTATAGCAGTAAAGAGATTTCAGCAAAATTAAATATTAGCCCGCATACAGTTGATACGCACAGACGGAATATTCTTAAAAAACTAAATATATCATCCACAGGAGAATTAATAGGAATGTTAAAAACAAATCAAAATATTATTTAGTATTAAAAATACTCAATTTGAGTATTGTAAGATTGTATTCTTTGTAAGATATTTACATGGCTATTAATTAATTCTTAGGGGAATTTTAAAAGGTGTCATTGAATTTATTCATTTGGCACTTTTTTAATGGATTTACTTTAACCATTGTATCTTAAAAATAGCAATACTTCTTGCCTTAAATTTTAATCTAAATTGTACTTTTGTAATTCTTTTACAAATAGATAATAATTTTTTTATGAAATCATACGATGTTGCAGTTATAGGTTCAGGTCCAGGAGGATATGTTGCCGCAATCCGTTGTGCGCAATTAGGAATGAAAACTGCTCTTATTGAAAAATATTCAACTTTAGGTGGTACATGTTTAAACGTTGGTTGTATCCCAAGTAAGGCTTTATTAAGTTCTTCCCATCATTATGAAGAGGCAACAAAACATTTTGAAGAGCATGGTATTGAAATTCCAAGCGATGTGAAGGTTAATCTTGAGAAGATGATCGCTCGTAAACAAGCTGTTGTTGATCAGACAACTGGAGGGATAGATTTTTTAATGAAAAAGAATAATATAGATGTATTTGAGGGTCTTGGTTCATTTATAGATACAACTCATATTAAGATAGATGGTAAAGATACTGGTGAGATTGAGGCTAAAAAAATAATTATTGCAACTGGCAGTAAGCCAAGTAATTTGCCATTTATAGAATTAGATAAGGAAAGAATAATCACCTCTACAGAAGCGCTTAAACTTAAAGAGATACCTAAACATATGATTATTATAGGAGGTGGTGTTATTGGTTTAGAATTAGGACAAGTCTATTATAGACTTGGTGCAGAAGTAACCGTAATTGAATATATGGACAGAATTTTACCAACGATGGATGCAGGTTTATCCAAAGAACTAAATAAGGTCTTTAAAAAGGCTAAATGCAAAATGATGATGTCTCATAAGGTACAGTCTGTAGAGAGAAAAGGAGATGATGTAGTTGTAAAGGCAGAAAATAAAAAAGGTGAAGTTGTAGAGTTTACGGGTGATTATTGCTTAGTATCTGTAGGTCGTAGACCATATACTGATGGATTAAATGCTGAATTCGCAGGTGTTAAGATTAATGAGCGTGGACAAATAGAGGTTAATGAATATTTACAGACTTCTGCATCTAATATTTATGCTATCGGTGATGTAGTTAGAGGTGCTATGTTAGCCCATAAGGCAGAAGAAGAAGGAGTGTTTGTTGCCGAAACAATAGCTGGTCAAAAACCGCACATAGATTATAATCTAATTCCAGGCGTGGTTTACACATGGCCAGAAGTAGCAGCGGTGGGCAAGACAGAAGAGGAATTGAAAGCTGAAAGCATTGAATACAAAGTTGGTCAGTTTCCATTTAGAGCTTTAGGAAGGGCTAGAGCTAGTGGAGATATTGATGGATTCGTCAAAATACTTGCAGATAAGTCTACAGACGAAGTATTAGGTGTACATATGATTGGTGCTCGATGTGCAGATTTAATCGCTGAGGCTGTAACGGCAATGGAGTTTAGGGCTTCAGCAGAAGATATATCTAGATATTCGCATGCTCATCCTACTTTTGCAGAAGCAATAAAGGAGGCTGCTTTGGCGGCTACGGATAATAGAGCATTGCATGTTTAAAGTTAATAACAATTTTAACATATGTTAATTTAATCTAAGAAGGAAAAGTATCTTATCATATAAATTGACTATTGAACAATGGAAGAACTAACTCTAACCACACCTGCATTATTATTTTCTGCAATTTCGTTAATTATGTTAGCTTACACTAACAGATTTTTAGCTTATGCCGCAGTAATAAGAGACTTAAGTGAAAGGTATAGAGAAAAGGCGGAAGATTCTTTAATTAGACAAATAAAAAATTTAAAGTTGCGACTTCAATTAACACGTTGGATGCAAATTTTTGGGATTGCAAGTTTACTTCTTTGTGTATTAACTATGTTTTTAATTTATATCGATTTGCACATTGTTGCTGTTTGGATATTTGGTGTAGCTTTAATGTTGTTAATCTTGTCTTTAGCTTTTCTGATATGGGAAATACAGATATCATCAAGAGCTTTAAATCACCACTTAGGAAATATTGAAGAGCGATTAAAAAACTAAATTTTTATTTTCTACGCTTTTTCTTTTTGTTGTAGTTTTTATCGCCTCTAGTTTTCGGTTTTTTATATTTCTTGGTCATTTCACGTCGGTACGAACCTCCAAGATTAACCTTTTTGTTCTTTTCCTTTTTCTCATGGAATGCTGGGCCAGGAGCATCTTCATCACGTCGCTTAATAGGGTTGTAATGTTCTTTAATTTGCGGACGTTCTTCCTCGATTAAATCAGTAGAAATTTCAATGGTTTCGGGGAGATTTTCTAATTCTATATCCATCTTCATAAGAGATTGAATAGCTTCACGATGCAAAATCTCTTTTTCAGTTGTCAATAAAATAGAAATACCTTGTTTCTCAGCTCTACCAGTTCTACCAATTCTATGCATGTAGTTCTCTGGGTATTCTGGTGTGTCAAAATTTATGACATGTGTTATATTATCAATGTCTAAACCTCTTGCCATTACATCTGTAGCAATTAGTATGCGATGTTCTCCTTCGCTAAATTGCTCAATACTGCGTAATCTGTAGTTTTGTGTTTTATTAGAGTGGATAACGCAACATTGAGAGGGAAATAAATTTTCTAAGGCATCAAATAAACGATCTGCCATACGTTTAAAAGCCACAAAGATTAAAACCCTAGAGTATGTTTGGTCATCGTTCAATAAATTCTCCAGTAGATTGACTTTAGTATAATAATTAGGTATGTTATAGCTTAGTTGCTTTATGTTGTCTAAAGGTGTACCAGAAACTGCAATTTGTACTTTTTGAGGATTAATAAAAAAGTTTTTAATCAAATCATCTACATCCTTAGTCATTGTAGCAGAAAACATAATGTTTTGTCTGCGTTCAGGAAGAATATCAAAAATATTCATCAATTGATGTCTAAAGCCAAGGTCTAGCATTACATCAACTTCATCAATTACCAGTTTCTGAATAGATTTTAATTGCAATACTCTGCTGACAGCTAAATCGTAAAGTCTTCCAGGTGTAGCGACAATAATATCTAATCCTTCTGCTACAGCTTGTTTCTGGGTGTTGATATTTGTGCCACCATAAACACCTAATACACGGTTATTTATGTATTTGGAGAGTTTTTCAATTTCATTTACCACCTGAACAACCAGCTCTCGAGTTGGTACTAAAACCAATACCCTTGGATTATCTTGCTTAGAAAATTTAAGATTTCTCAATATTGGTAACATATAGGCAAAAGTTTTACCTGTACCTGTTTGTGCAATACCAACAACATCCTTACCAGATGCTACAACACTGAAAGCTTCAGATTGAATTGGAGTAGGATGCTCAAATCTTAAATCATCTAAAGCATTGTATAATGGCGTATTAAGATTTAAATCTCTAAATGTCACACTTACTATTTTGGCACAAAGCTACTATTAAAATATTTGTTAGTTTAAAGTATAAGTTGCTATTTCTTTAAAAACTGAAGAATTTAAAAAGTATTCTCATTATTTTTACAGTCATTAAATTCTACTATTGCGAACTAAGGTTTTTCATCACGTATCAAATCCTCAACAATTTAAACAAAAACTGCTTTTTTGGAGCCAGCGCTACGACGAAATAGTTTGGTTAAATTCTAATAATTACGCAGGTAATTACGACGACTATGATGCGGTTTTAGCTGTTGATGCATTTACAAGTATTAAAACAGATTTTATAAATGCTTTTGGCGATCTAAAAGATTATCAGGCCTCAACAAACGATTGGATATTTGGTTATTTAACTTATGATTTGAAAAATTCTATCGAAAATCTTAAATCTAATAATTTTGATGGATTAGGATTTTCTGACTTGTATTTTTTTCAACCAAAGAAATTGTTTTTGCTTAAAGGTGAAGAGGTGGAAATTCAGTATTTGAAAATGGTTGATGATGAGCTGAAGGAGGATTTAATAAATATTGATGAAATAGAATTCAATGGGCAAACTCATTCGGAAGAACCTGTTAAAATAAAACTGAGGATACATAAGGATGAATACTTTGACAAGGTAGGTGAGATGCTGGGTCACATTCAACGAGGCGATATTTATGAAGCAAATTTTTGCCAAGAATTTTATTCTGAGAACTGCAGAATTAACCCTTTAGAAACCTTCAATAAATTAAATAACATTTCAAAGCCACCTTTTGCGACTTTTCTAAAGATTGAAGACAAATATTTAATGTCTGCTACGCCAGAGCGCTATATTAAAAAGGATGGTTGTAAAGTGATATCCCAACCAATTAAAGGTACAGAGAAACGTTCTGATAACAAAAAAGAAGATCAGCAGTTAGCTCTAGAACTCAGCAATGATGAAAAGGAGCGAAGTGAAAATATAATGATCGTTGATTTGGTTCGAAATGATTTGTCTCATACAGCAAAACGAGGAACTGTTAAGGTAGAAGAGCTATGCAAAGTGTACACTTTTATGCAGGTTCATCAAATGATCTCCACTATTACTTCTGAAGTAGATGAAGATATTTCACCTATTGAAATATTAAAAACAACCTTCCCTATGGGAAGCATGACAGGTGCTCCCAAAATTTCCGCAATGAAAATTATTGAAGAATTAGAGGAAACAAAACGAGGTTTGTACTCTGGTTCTGTTGGTTATTTTAAACCAAATGGAGATTTTGACTTTAATGTAATTATAAGAAGCATATTGTATAATGCTACAAAACAATACATATCATATTCTGTTGGTAGTGCAATTACGGCAAAGAGCAATCCGCTAAAAGAGTATGAAGAATGCTTGGTAAAAGCAAAAGCAATGAGGCAAGTATTAGAAAGTTGACATAAAGCTATTCTAAGTGACTTCTAAAGCTCTTTTTAACCTTATCGAATATTGATTCTACACGAACTGCGGTTATTTGTTTAATTTTCGCAATATCACTAAAATCTAAATTGCCGAAAATATATAAATCCACAATATTAGAAATGTTGATTGGTAACCAACAGTAGAATCTACCAAATACTTTAGGTGATTCGCTAGGTGAGAGATTTTCTAGTTCAAATGCGCTAAGTATAGAGGTTTCTTTATCTTCGTATAGGTATAGGTGATTATTGTGGTCTTGATTATAAGAAATATCACTGAGTTCTGTATTCAAAATTAAATCGGAATCAGCATCAACTGTAAAATCCTCATCTAATCTTGAAAGTTCATCATCAAGTATTGCGTTAGTGCTAATGGTTTTTTTATGATATGCTTCTTTTTTAAACAACTCATTCATATAATTGTCCACTAATTTGAAGAGTTCGAGCTTTACAGCCATCGGTTCAACTTCAATGTTAAATCCATTAGTATAAAGCTCTATAATAGATTCATCTATAATACCATTAGATGAATACATATTTTTTGGTAAAATACCTGTAGTTTCAGCAATATAGATTCTGTGCTTAACATAAGGATGTAAATGCGGCACTGCAGACAAGACCTTTTTATCAAAAGCAGTCTGAGCAGATTTTGATGATAATTTTTTAAATGTACTCATGACCTTGATTTTTAATGTTTATTAAAGCTATTACTAATCAATTTTAAATACTATGACAATTGTCATTTTACAGTAGATTAAAATTGTTAGACCTCCTCAATATTGTATATTTACAACATGCAATTGGCCTTCAATGAATACACGAAAAAGCACTTAGATTTTCTGTTAAAATCTAGGGTTATTGTTGCGGTTTCTGGAGGAGTTGATAGTGTGGTATTGGCACATCTTTGTCATCAATTAAATCTTGATATTGCCCTAGCACATTGCAATTTTAACCTAAGGGGTAAAGAAAGTGATGCTGATGAAGATTTCGTAATTGAACTAGCAGACCAATTGAATGTTGAAGTGTTTGTTCAAAATTTTGATACAAATGCCTACGCAGAAAAAAATAAAACCTCCATTCAAATGGCAGCAAGAGAATTGCGTTACGATTGGTTTTATGATTTGGCAGAGCAATTGAAATTCGATTATATTTTCACCGCACATCACGCTGATGATAACCTAGAGACTTTTCTAATAAATTTTACCAGAGGTACAGGTTTAAAAGGACTAAAGGGTATTCCTGTTGTTAACGGTAATGTTGTAAGACCATTTCTAAGTTTTTCAAGAGATTCAATTGAAGCTTTTGCAAGAGAAAACAAAATCAAATGGAGAGAAGATAGTAGTAATTCATCAAGAAAGTACTTAAGGAATAAATTAAGGCATGAAGTGGTTCCTGTTTTAAAGGAAATTAACCCGCAGTTATTAGAAAGTTTTCAAGTTACTCTAGAGAATCTCAATGATACTGCAGATATTGTGGAAGAAAGTTTAAACGCTGTAGCTAAAAGAGCTATTATAGATATAAATGAAGATTACATAGCCTATAAAATTTCTGAGTTTAAGAAAGTAAATAATTCAAAGGCCTATTTATTTGAAATGTTCAAGGATTATGGCTTTACAGAATGGAATGATGTTGTTGGCCTACTAGATGCTGAAACAGGAAAGTACGTATCTTCAAATACCCATAGGTTAACAAAACACAGAGAATTTCTAATTCTTACAGGTGCAGACCAAGCCAATAACGATACAAAACTCTTGAGTGTTTCTGAAGTTGATACATCAAGAGAAACTCCAATAGGTTTATTGTCATTTGAAGATATCCAATCCTCTCAAGATAATACTCAATCAATAATCTGTATTGATAAGTCTAAATTGAGTTTTCCCTTAATTATTAGACCTTGGCGAAAAGGTGATGTTTTTTATCCATTAGGAATGAAGGGAAAGAAAAAGGTGAGTAAATATTTAAAGGATGAAAAATTAACACCATTGCAAAAACAGAATACTTGGGTGATAGAAACTGAAGATAAAATTGTTTGGTTAATTGGGATGAGGGCAGATGATAGATTCAAAATCACTGATACATCATCTGATTTTTTTAAAATTGAATTACATTGATTCTAAGAGGTAATATAGTAGATATTTTGAATAGACGAATTTTCAAGGGTGAGATTACTATTGAAAATGGTAAAATATCTAGTGTTGTAGAAAATGATTGCTCAGAAGAACATTTTATTTTACCGGGCTTTATCGATGCACATATTCATATAGAGAGTTCTATGCTTATGCCATCTGAGTTTGCCAAGGTGGCCGTTAAACATGGTACCGTTGCTACAGTTTCTGACCCTCACGAAATTGCAAACGTGTTAGGTGTTAAAGGCGTGGAGTTTATGATTGAAAATGGCAAGCAAACACCCTTTAAGTTCAATTTTGGAGCACCGTCTTGTGTGCCTGCAACAAGCTTTGAATCTGCAGGTGCAATAATTGATTCTAATGGAATAAAGCAATTATTGGCTAACCCAGATATCAAATATCTGGCAGAAATGATGAATTATCCAGGAGTGTTATTTGACGATAAAGAAGTTCTTAATAAAATAGAATGGGCAAAACACTTCAATAAACCAATTGATGGCCATGCACCAGGATTAAGAGGTGAAGATCTAGACAAATATATAAGTGCAGGTATAAATACTGATCACGAATGTTTTACTTACAAAGAAGGCTTAGAGAAACTTCAAAAAGGTATGAAAGTTCTCATTAGGGAGGGAAGTGCGGCTAAAAATTTCAATGCCCTTGTTAATCTTATAGATGATCATTATGAAAATATGATGTTCTGTAGTGATGACAAACATCCTGATGACTTATTGCTAGGTCATATCAACCAACATTGTGCTAGGGCTGTAGCAAATGGTAAGGATGTATTTAAAGTGCTCCAAATGGCTTGTATTAATCCAATTAAGCATTATAACCTCAATGTTGGTATGTTGAGAGTTGGAGACTATGCTGATTGTGTCATTTTAAAAGATATGCAGGAGTTTAAAACACTTCAAACCTATATTAATGGTGAGTTAGTGTACGATAATGGTGTCTCGAATATAAAAGATGTACAATTTGAGAATTTGAATAATTTCAATACTAATGAGAAGAATCCATCAGATTTCAGAATGGAATCAAGTACTAAAAAAATAAGGGTTATTGAATGTCTAGATGGTGAATTGATTACAAATGAAGTTATTGAAAGCTCAACAATTATAAATGGCAACTTAGTTTCTAATACCAAAACTGATATTCTAAAAGTTGTTGTAGTAAATCGTTATAAAGATGAAAAACCAGCCATTGGATTTATAAAAAACTTCGGATTAAAAGAAGGAGCTATTGCATCTTCGGTTGGTCATGATTCGCATAATATTATTTGCGTTGGTGTCTCGGACAAATCTATTTGCGAGGCTGTTAATCTCATTATTAAAGAAAAGGGTGGTATATGTGCCATTTCGAATAAGAATAGCAAAGTAATGCCATTACCTGTGGCCGGTATAATTAGCAATAAAGATGCTGGAACTATTGGCAAACAATATCATGAATTAGATTTGATGGCCAAGTCAATGGGAAGTAAATTAAATGCACCATACATGAGCTTGTCCTTTATGGCCCTTTTAGTTATACCATCACTGAAGCTATCCGATAAAGGACTTTTTAATGGCTCTGATTTTAACTTTACATCATTAGAGGTCTCTTAACATTTTCTTGTAATAATTATATATCCTAACAATTATCTTTAGCTATTCAAAAAAACCAACCTTGATATGTTTAAAAGAATACTCCCAATTGCTGTACTGGCATTTACTTTAATTAGTTGTAACAACGTAAAAAAATCAGTTACTGTTGGCAATGTAAAAGTTGATATAGAAACTAGCTACGCCAGAGACAATTACACCAAAAAAGAGGTTACGATAGAAATGCGAGATGGCATTAAACTGCACACTACTATCTATGCACCAAAAGACACATCAAAAACTTATCCTATTTTAATGATGAGGACACCTTACAGCTGCAGACCATACGGTGAAGATGTATACAAGACCAATTTAGGACCTAACAAATATCTAATGGAAGAGGGTAACATCATGGTATATCAAGATGTAAGAGGCCGTTGGAATAGTGAGGGTGTTTACGATAATATGAGAGCATATATTCCAAATAAAACAGGAAATCAAACTGATGAAGCAAGCGATACCTATGATACGATTGAATGGCTAATTAATAATGTCGAAAATAATAATGGTAAAGTCGGTACATATGGAATTTCATATCCCGGATTTTATGCGACATACTCCTTATTAGATGCGCACCCAGCACTTAAAGCGGTTTCACCACAAGCATGTATTGGAGATTTCTTCTTTGATGATTTTTATCACAATGGCGCATATTTGTTGAGCTATTGGAGAGCAACTTCTGTTTTTGGCTATATGAAAGAAGAACCAACAACTGAATCTTGGTATGAGTTTCCAGATATTGGTACAGAAGACCAGTACCAATTTTTCTTAGACAATATGCCTCTGAGTAAATTAGATAAGTATTTTGATGAGGATAATGTATTTATGGAGCAATTAAAGACCCATGTAACTTACGATGAGTTTTGGCAGAGTAGAGGTATTATTCAGCATTTAAAAGACATTAAACCAGCTACAATGATTGTAGGCGGTCAGTTTGATGCCGAAGATTTATACGGACCTTATAATACTTACGCGAGTATTGAAAAAAACAGTGATAACTATAATACTTTGGTTTTCGGACCATGGAGTCATGGCGATTGGGCAAGAACAAAAGAACGTCAGGTCATTGGTAATATTCACTTCGGTGATAATATATCGGATTATTTCCAAAAGAATATCGAAACAAAATTTTTCAACCATTTCTTAAAAGGTGATGCTAATGGTCAAACAGGTTTAGCAGAGGCACATTTGTTTGATACTGGCAAAAAAGAATGGGTTAGTTTTGATACTTGGCCACCAGCAAATGCTGAAAAGGAGAACTATTTTATGCAACCTGGTGAACGATTAACGCAACAGACAACAAGAATTATTGCAACTTCTGACTTTATTAGCGACCCAAAAAAACCAGTACCATATTCTGAAGATGTAAAAGTGGTTTTTACGCCACGTAAGTTTATGACAGATGATCAGCGATTTGCATCAAGACGACCGGACGTACTAACCTTTGAAACCGAAGTTTTAGAAGCTGATATAACTCTTGCTGGAGATATATTGACAAAACTTAATGTTTCTACTACTGGAACCGCAGCGGATTGGATTGTTAAGGTAATCGATGTTTTCCCTGCTGATACCGAAAATACAAAAGATGTACAAGATCACTTAAAGCTCAGCAATTACCATATGTTGGTGAGAAGCGAAACGTTACGTGGTCGTTTTAGAAATAGTATGACTAATCCAGAACCATTCGTTCCAAATCAAAAGACTGCTGTAAATTTAGAATTGCAAGATGTGTTTCACACCTTTAAAAAAGGTCATAAAATTCAGGTACAGGTTCAAAGTACGTTCTTTCCATATATTGATGCTAATCCTCAAACCTATGTAGATAATATTTTTGACGCGAAGGAAGAGGATTTCAAATCACAAATACATAAGGTATACAACGATTCTTCAATAGAATTCACAGTATTAAAATAAGAAAAATAGAATGCCTGTATTAGAGTCAGAATACAAACCACCATTTTGGGCAAAGAAAAGCTTTGTGTCTACTGTTTTTTCTGGTTTGGTGAGACAAGTAAAGGGTTTAGAGCAAAACAGGGAACGCCTAGAGCTAGAAGATGGTGACTTCATTGATTTAGATTGGAGTTATGCAAACAAACCGTCTCATAGGGTAATAATCTTATTACATGGTTTAGAGGGTCATGCGCAACGACCGTATGTTACAGGTCCAGCAAAACTATTTAATGATAACGGAGTTGATGCTTGCGCCGTGAATTTCCGTGGTTGCAGTGGCGAGACAAATAGATTGTTTAGAAGTTACCATTCTGGTGCGACCGAAGATCTAGAAGCTGTAATTAGTCATATTTTAGAAAAGGATATTTATAAAGAGGTCTATATAAATGGGATAAGTCTAGGTGCTAATATGGTACTCAAATATGCTGGAGAACGAGATGAAATTCCAAAAGAATTAAAAGCAATTATTGCGGTTTCTGCACCCTGTAGTTTAAAAGGGTCTTGTGATGAATTACTTAGTTTAAGGAATAAGCATTACGCGATTAGGTTTTTAGATCACCTAAAGAAAAAATTAAAACCAAAGCTAATTCAATTCCCTGAAAGATTTACTACTAAAGATTTTAATTCAATTAAAAGTTTAAAAGACTTTGATCATGTTTACACATCTAAAGCACATGGTTTTTTAGATGCTTATGATTATTATGAGAAAGCAAGTAGTCTTCGATTTTTACCAAATATTAAAGTACCTTCTTTAATTATTAATGCACTAAACGACTCTTTTCTTTCGGCTTCCTGTTATCCTGTAAAGGAAGCCAAGAATAATCCTAATTTATTTTTAGAAATGCCCAAGTATGGTGGGCATGTTGGGTTTATTGATAAGAACAATATTTACTACAACGAGAATAGAGCGTTGGAGTTTGTAAATCAACTTTAATTTGTAGTTTTATACAAATTAATCTCTATGCTAAAAAAAATATTCGGTAGCGCCGTATTTGGTGTTGAGGCTACAACAATCACAGTTGAGGTCAATGTTGATAAAGGAATCGGTTATCATCTTGTAGGTCTTCCGGATAATGCAATAAAAGAGAGCAATTATAGAATTGCTGCGGCACTTCAGAACAATGGTTATCGCATTCCTGGTAAAAAGATTACAATTAATATGGCACCAGCAGATCTTCGTAAAGAAGGATCGGCTTATGATTTAACTCTGGCTATTGGAATCCTCACAGCCTCTAATCAAATAAAAGCAGAAGATCTTGGTGATTACCTTATCATGGGAGAATTGTCCCTAGACGGTAGTTTACAACCTATTAAGGGCGCTTTGCCTATTGCGGTTAAAGCTAGGGAAGAGGGATTTAAAGGATTTATTCTTCCAAAGCAAAATGCAAAAGAAGCCGCTATTGTAAATGATTTAAAAGTTTATGGTGTAGATAATATTAACGAAGTCATTAATCACTTTGATAAAGGTGAATTAATTGAAGAGGTAATTGTAGACACTAGAGAGGAGTTTTATAAGAATTTGGATTTTCCCGAATTTGATTTCGCAGATGTTAAGGGACAAGAAAGCATTAAACGCTGTATGGAGATTGCTGCAGCAGGTGGCCATAATATAATATTGATAGGTCCTCCAGGTTCTGGTAAAACCATGTTAGCAAAACGACTACCAAGTATTTTGCCGCCAATGACACTTCATGAGGCTCTAGAAACTACTAAAATACATTCTGTGGTTGGTAGAGTGCAGGCTCATGCTGGTTTAATGGCACAACGCCCTTTCAGAAGTCCACATCATACCATTTCAAATGTTGCCTTGGTTGGTGGGGGAAGTTATCCGCAACCTGGTGAAATCTCCTTGTCGCATAATGGTGTTCTGTTTTTAGACGAATTACCAGAATTTAAGCGTGAAGTTTTGGAGGTAATGCGACAACCTTTGGAAGACAGAGAGGTAACCATATCTAGGGCCAAATTTACAGTAACGTATCCATCGTCGTTTATGTTAGTTGCAAGTATGAATCCAAGCCCAGGTGGTTATTTTAATGATCCTGATGCACCTGTAACCTCTAGTCCTGCTGAAATGCAACGCTATTTAAGTAAGATTTCGGGACCTTTGTTGGATCGTATAGATATACATATTGAAGTTACTCCAGTTCCTTTTGAAAAGCTCTCGGATAACAGAAAAGGTGAATCGTCAGTGCAAATAAGGGAGCGAGTTACAAAAGCTAGGGATATTCAGACCAATCGTTTTAAAGCCTTAGAAAATGTGCACTATAATGCACAGATGAATACAAAGCAAATAGGTGAGTATTGCAAATTAGATGAGGATTCATTACAATTATTAAAATCAGCTATGGAACGTTTAAATCTTTCAGCTAGGGCTTATGATAGAATCTTAAAAGTGGCTAGGACCATTGCCGATTTAGAGGGATCTGATAGTGTTACGGGGTCTCATATTAGTGAGGCGATTCAATACAGAAGCTTAGATAGGGAAGGTTGGCTGGGCTAATAAAATGTATTCTATTACTATTTAGAATAAAAAGGTAATACCAATTACAAAACTGCGGGTATTAGAGCCAATATCTTTTAGCGTTGTAGAGTTTGGATATGAACATTTAATACCTTGTTTAGCTGAAATACTATAGCCAAGAGGCACCGCAAAAAAATTATTGCGTAAATCTACATTAGATATGTTATTTACTTCAGATTCTCCACTAATATCATAACTCACACTTATAGACGACCAACGCCTTGGCTCAACATCTTGTGCAAGGAGATTAGTTGAAACAAGTAATACCAATAATCTTATGAGAGATTTTTGATTTTGTAAATTAGTTAATGGTTATGAATTGAATGGTACCAAACAAGTTGGTCTAAGATGAATAATTTTTAATTAGAAAGTGATAGGAAATGAAGATTGGTGCTATAGATTTGAATTATAAATTATTGTATTTTTACTCTGTATGTAATTCACACTTTTATGGGTAACCCCCTATCTTTTATTGTCCTTGCGATAGTCTTTGTGAGCTGTAATAGTTCTGAGGGCAAAACGGCATTGCCAAGCAATGTTGGTGAAGTCATTATTGTTAAAACTCCGGTATTAAATATAGAAGAAGCCAATCGTTTGGCTCAGTTACCGCTGCACTGTATGAATACTGAGTATCCCAACAAATTAAACCAAACCATAGGCGGTGCTTCCGATTTAAAGACTCCAAAAGAATTGCATCCAGCATTTTATGGTTGTTTCGATTGGCATTCTGCGGTACACGGCCATTGGAGTTTGGTGTCGCTATTAAAACAATTTTCAGAAATATACAACAAGACAGAAATTGAGCAAAAACTACTTCATAATATATCTAAAGAAAACATAGAACAGGAAATACGCTATTTTGAAGGTAAGCATAACACGTCTTTTGAGCGCACTTATGGTTGGGCTTGGTTGTTAAAGTTGGCAGAAGAGTTGCATACTTGGGATAATGATGTGGCCAGGCAACTAGAATCAAATCTACAACCTATGACTCATATGATTGTTGCTAAATATCTTGAGTTTTTACCTAAACTAAATTACCCAATCAGAGTAGGAGAGCATCCTAATACAGCTTTTGGGCTCAGTTTTGCTTATGATTACGCTGTGACTGTTGGTCATTTAGAACTTAAATCATTAATTGAACAACGCGCTAAAGATTTTTATATGAATGATAAGGGTTGTCCTTTGGCTTGGGAGCCAAGTGGCTTTGATTTTTTGTCACCTTGTTTAGAAGAAGCGGCATTGATGAAACGTGTGTTGTCAGCAGATGAATTCAAGACCTGGATTAATTATTTTATGCCTGAGTTAATGGATAAATCATTTCATATTGAAACGGGAAAAGTTTCAGATAGAACCGATGGTAAGTTGGTTCACCTAGATGGTGTTAACTTTTCTAGAGCATGGAGTTTAAACTATATTGCTAAAGGCTTACCGGATTACAAGCATTTAAGGAACCTTGCTAATGTACATATTAATTATTCATTACCAAGTATAGTAGGAGACAGTTACGAAGGTGGCCATTGGCTTGGTAGTTTTGCAATTTATGCATTGAATTCTATCGAATAATGATAAAGAATTTCTTTAAAAATATTGGTCCTGGACCCTTGGTTGCAGCAGCCTTTATTGGTCCTGGAACCGTCACCTTATGTACTATAGCAGGTGCTAACTTCGGTTATGTTTTATTATGGGCAATGGTATTGTCAATAGTTGCGACTATCGTGTTGCAGGAAATGGCAGCAAGATTAGGTGTGATTTCTCAAAAGGGTTTATCTCAAGTTATTAGGGAGGAAATTAGAAACCCGCTTTTAAGAAATTTTGCAATTATATTGGTGATCAGTGCAATAGTAGTTGGTAATGCTGCCTATGAGGCTGGTAATATTAGTGGTGGCGTTTTAGGCTTGCAAACGATATTGGGAAATACTTATGTAGATATATTGGGTTTCCGATTAGAAACTATGGCGCTTTTGATTGGACTTAGTGCTTTCATATTACTTTATATAGGAAATTATAAAGTTTTAGAACGTGTATTAGTTGCGCTTGTTATTTTTATGAGTTTAGCATTCGTAACTACTGCTGTTATCACTAAACCAAATGTTATTGAGATATTTAGAGGTGCTTTTATTCCAAGTACTCCAAATAAAAGCATACTAACGGTAATAGGATTAATTGGTACAACGGTAGTGCCTTATAATTTATTTCTTCATGCCTCATTAGCTAAAACCAAGTGGAAACATAAAGCTGACCTTAGTTTTGCTAGGAAGGATACAATAATAGCTGTGATATTAGGAGGCTTGGTATCTATGTGTATAATTATCTCGGCAAGTGCAATACAAGGGCAAAGTTTAAATAATGCTACTGATTTGGCTAAAGGTTTAGAGCCACTTTTTGGTAGCTATGCCAAGTACTTTTTATCTACTGGTCTTTTTGCGGCAGGTATTACAAGTGCAATAACAGCTCCTTTGGCAGCAGCATTTGTTGCTGGCGGATGTTTGGGTTGGGAATACAACTTAAAATCTACAAAGTTTAGAGTGGTTTGGATATTCATTTTAGCTTTAGGAGTAATATTTGCTTCAGTTGGTTTTAAGTCTATTGAAGTAATAAAGTTTGCACAGGTAGCCAACGGTTTGCTTTTACCGGTTATAGCTGGATTTTTACTTTGGATAATGAATAAGACCAATGTTTTAGGAAGCTATAAAAACTCTGTATTTCAGAATATAGTTGGGCTTATTGTTGTCTTTATTGCTATATTTTTAGGGATAAAAGGAATAATGTCTGTATTTAATCTGATTTAAAATGACTAAAACATATAGTATTGACATTAACGCGGATTTAGGTGAGGGCATAGGTAATGAAGAAATGCTCATGCCATTTCTGTCCTCTTGCAATATAGCTTGTGGTGGTCATGCTGGTGATAGATCAATAATGCAAAACGTTTTAATACTCGCCAAACAACATTATGTAAAAGTTGGTGCACATCCTTCATTTCCAGATCGCGAGAATTTTGGAAGAAGTATTATGGATATTGAACCTAAAGAGCTTAGAAAGAGCTTATTGTATCAGGTACAGACATTAAAAACGTTAGCTGATGGATTAGGGCTTGAATTAAATCATATAAAGCCACATGGCGCACTTTACAACTTAATAACCATTGACAAAGAAACTGCCAATATTGTAGTTGAAACTATAAAAGATCTTGATTTTGAAGTGAAACTTTATGCGCCTTTTAATTCAGTGGTAGCCAAACTTGCAATCGCTAACGATATTGAAGTAGTTTATGAAGCTTTTGCCGATAGAAATTACAATGAAGATTTAAACTTGGTATCGCGTAAATTGAATAATGCTATTAAGCATAAAAAAGAAGAGATTTTAAGTCATGTTTTAGGGGTGGTCAAAGACCAAAAAGTAATCACTGTAAATCACCAAGAGAGAATGATAAAAGCATCTACTTTTTGCGTGCATGGTGATACTGAAAACGTGCTCGAAATAGTTAGATATTTAATTTCAGAATTACCAAAAAACGGAGTAGAAGTTGAGTAGTATATTATGGGATTCAATCTGAAATATTCAAAGTTTAATAGCAGTTCAATTTTAATTGAATGGCAACAAAGTATTGATCAAAATATACTAAGGGATATCTTAAAATTTAAAAAATCTATTAATTCTCATTACTTTAAACTTAAAGTTGAGGTAATTAATACATATACTTCAATATTAATTATATATGATTTTACTATTGATAACTTCAATGATGAATTTTTAACACTAAAAGAGTTATATTCAAGTCTCAATACTATACAAAATTTTGATTCTAAGCTTTGGGAGATTCCGGTCTGTTATGATGATTCATTCGGGCCAGATTTAATTCAATATTCTGTAACAAAAAAGATGTCTAAATCAGAGATTATTGACTGTCATACTAGGAATCTTTATACAGTTTATTTTTTGGGTTTTTTACCAGGTTTTTTATACCTCGGTGGTCTCGATCCAAAACTGAATTTAGCTCGGAAAAAATCGCCTTCGCTAAATGTAAAAAAAGGGTCTGTTGCTATCGGTGGATATCAAACGGGAGTCTATCCTCAGGACAGTCCTGGAGGTTGGCATGTTATCGGAAATTCTCCAGTGGAATTGTTTAATCCAAAACAAAGCCTTCCATGTAAGATACTACCTGGAGATAAAATAAGATTCTATCAAATCAGTAAAACAGATCATGAAAGAATAATAGAAGAGATAGATTCTAATGCTTTTAAACTAATTTCAATACCTCATAATGCTTAAAGTTGTTAAATCGGGTTTTTACACCACCATTCAGGATTCTGGTAGATTTGGCTACAGAGCATTTGGCGTCCCTATTTCTGGGTCGATGGATTCTTATTCAAGTCATTATGCGAATTCTATATTGGGTAATGATAGAGATTGTGCTGTTTTGGAAATTACAATGTCAGGACCAGAATTGCACTTTCAAGAACCGACTCAAATAGCAATAGCAGGTGCAGACTTGACACCAAAGCTAAATGGTAAACTCATATCTAATAATCAAGTAATTGATATAAAATTTAATGATGTATTAAGTTTTGCAGGCCTTAGAAATGGATTAAGGTGTTATTTGGCCATCAAAGGAGGATTACAATCTGAAGTTTATCTTGGAAGTAGAAGTATGTACAATACAATTTCGGAATCTGATACTATCAATGTTGGTGAAGAAATATACTATGAAAAGTCACCTTCAAATTCTATTAAGACGTATTCTAATTTAAAATATGATCATGATCTTCTTTCAACTAAAATTCTTGAAGTTGAAAATGGACCTGAATACAATGAATTACCCCAAGAACTTAAGAATAAATTAAGCAAGCTTCAGTTTAAAGTTTCTAAGTTTAATAACCGCATGGCCTATCAATTAGAGCCGTTAATGCCAAATACTATAGAAACTATATTAACCTCACCTGTATTACCAGGTACAGTTCAGCTTACTCCAAATGGAAATCTCATTATTTTAATGCGAGATTGCCAAACAACGGGAGGATATCCAAGAGTACTACAACTTACAGAGAGGTCACTTAATATAATAAGTCAAAAACGACAAGGGGAGAAGATATTTTTTAGATTAACGAATTAATATTGTAAGAAAAATTGGATGCTTAATTTTATTCTATTGAATAATTTCAATAATTGGCTAGTATCTGTTAATCAAAAATCTCATTCATGAAAAAATTAGGACCTCTTTTATTATGCCTTATTATTGGCGCATTGGCCATGTATTTTTATTGCGATCAAGGCGAAGCCGAAATGAAAACAACCCAAGAAATTACTAAACCAAAAGATGTTATTACACCAAAAGAAGCGAGGGTATTAGACCAAGCGTTCAATTTAAAACACACAATTATCAATGATTCATTGTTCAGAAAATCTACTGATGGAGGTGATAACCGTTCATCTTAGTGTTCTATAGTAGATATCCAAAATAACATCAACTATGCTGAAAATCAAGCCGGTGAGTTGGGATATAAAATGGATGGGCTTAGAGTTTACTTAGGGTCATATCCTGCAAAACCAGGTGAGATGGCAGGACTAACAACAATGTTCATTGTTCCGACTGGTAAAAAGAACACCTCAAAAGGTACTGTATTTAGAGTACAACCAATGAGTGGTGATATACCAAGAGGTGATGGTTTAAATATTGGACAAAGTGGAGAGCCACCAGTGTCGAATTACCCTCAGTAATAATAAGATAATAGAATAGGTTAAATGAGAACGACTGTTTTCCTCTTTCATCTTCTAGAACTTACAGTTGTAATATCGGCGTCAATTTATTGGCTTAAAACTAAAGATAAGAGTATAAAACCATTTGTTTGATATTTGTGGTTTATTGTTTGTGTTGAAACCATTGAAAAAAGTTCTGGACTTATCAATATGGAAAAGCGCTCAGAACTAATAAATGCAGAATTTAATTTAACATCTGAAAAAGGTAAAGGAACACAACTAAAAATTAAATATAATTATAGAGTTCTTAGCTAATCCCGCATGCTTTCCATAATGCATCCTTAGGAGTAGGGGCAATTATTTCAATATGTTCATTTTTTACTGGATGATCAAAATGCAATTGTCTAGAATGTAAGCTTATGCTTGCATCTTTATTACTCCTGTCATAGCCATATTTTAAATCACCTTTGATCGGACAACCTATTGATGCTAGTTGAGTTCTTATTTGGTGATGCCTGCCTGTTTCAAGATCTATTTCTAGCAAGTAGAAGTTTTCTAATGTTTTGATTACATTGTAATGTAGAATCGCCTTTTTGCTATTGTTAACCTCTTTGCTGAATGCTTGAGATTTATTGTTTTTAGGATTTTTTCGTAACCAATGAATTAAGGTGTCCTCCAATTTTAGTGGTTTGTTTTTTACCAAAGCCCAATAAGTTTTTTTTGCTTTTTTCTCAGCAAATAGTTTATTAAGTCTAGGTAAAGCTTTACTAGTTCTAGCGAAAAGTACTATGCCTGTAGTTGGTCTATCTAATCGATGTACAACACCTAAATAAACATTGCCAGGTTTATTATATTTTTTCTTTAGGTATTCTTTTACAACTTCAGAAAGTGGTTTGTCACCTGTTTTATCACCTTGTACAATATCACCTGCTCGCTTATTTACAACAATGATGTGGTTGTCTTCGTAAAGAACTTGAAGATTGTCTTTGTCCGAAATAATTTTTCGATTTTTTGGCATTAGGCTCTGGTCAGTGATTCAATAATATCTTCATGCTGGGGAAACTTATTAAGTAGTTCTTCTCTTTCCCCTAATTTGAAATCATTAAAATCAAATCCTGGAGATACTGTACAGCCAACAAGTGCAAAAGAATTTGCCTTCAAAAGTCTTGCCCCGAACCAGTAACGTTTAGGTACAACAAATTGTAACACCTCCCCATTTGAAACATTGTTTCCAATTGTAACCATTGAGAGCTCTCCTGCTTCAGAAATCATTGTGAGCTCAATGGCCTCACCTAGATAAAAATGCCACATTTCATCTTGATTAATTTTATGCAATGCCGAAAAATCATCTGATTCTAATAAATAATATATCCCTGTACATAAGTTTCTTGATCCATTGAATGCGTTGCCAAGTATAGTATCTCGAATTATATCTTCAGATCTGTAGGTTTCTTTGTAATAGCCTCCTTCAGGATGAGGTTGCAAATCTAACTTTTTTACAATGTCTTTTACTAAAAGCATTAGCTTTAATATTGCTCTTTTTCACTAGGAAAGTCCTTAGACTTTACATCATCAACATATTGCCCAATTGCTTTGGTCATATCTTCATATAAGTTCATATATCTGCGAAGAAAACGAGGATTGAACTCGTGTGTCATGCCAAGCATGTCATGCAGTACGAGTACCTGTCCGTCTACACCATCGCCAGCTCCAATTCCAATTACAGGTATTGAGATGCTTTCAGCCACTTCTTTTGCCAATTTAGCAGGTATTTTTTCCAATACTATTGCAAAGCATCCAGCTTTTTCAAGCATTAATGCATCTTCCTTTAATTGGAGTGCTTCTTGCTCTTCCTTTGCTCTAACTGTATAGGTACCAAACTTATAAATCGATTGTGGTGTTAGTCCCAAATGTCCCATAACAGGAATCCCAGCATTTAAAATACGTTTAATAGACTCCTTAATTTCTTTTCCACCCTCCATTTTAACAGCATGTCCATCACTTTCTTTCATTATTCTAATAGCAGATCTGAGCGCCTCTTTTGGATCGCTTTGATACGTTCCGAAAGGTAAATCAACAACAACAAGACAACGATCAATCGCCCTAATCACAGAAGACGCGTGATAGATCATTTGATCTAAAGTTATTGGTAATGTGGTTTCGTGACCAGCCATTACATTACTGGCAGAATCACCTACTAGAATTACATCTACACCTGCGCCATCAACGATTTTCGCCATTGTATAATCATATGCCGTTAGCATAGATATCTTTTCTCCCTTAGATTTCATGTCAACAAGGGTCTTAACTGTAATTCGTTTGTATTCGGATTTGGCTACAGACATAGTTTTAAAATTAGTTGAACGTAAAAATAAGAGTTTTGTTAAACTTTTGTTTAATCTATATTAGAAATAAGGTCGAATCTTTATTTTACGATAGATACAAAAATTATGAGATTCTTTTTAATTGCCTTTTTGTTCGGTTTTTCAATTGCAAGTAATTCACAAAATTCTGATATAGAGCATGTAAAAAATACTATAAATGAGTTTTTTGAGGCTTTTCATAAACAAGATACAACCACAATGAAATCATTGGCAAAGGGGGATATATTGATGCAATCTATTTCTGTAAACAAAGAAGGGCATACTGTTTTAAACGAAAACAGTTATAAAGATTTTCTTAGAAACATAGCAAGTATTCCTAAAGATCGATCATTCGAAGAGAAGTTATTGGATTATTCTATACAAATTGATGGCGAAATGGCAAATGCATGGACGCCTTATGAGTTTTGGTATATGGAAAAATTAAGTCATTGCGGCGTAAACTCTTTTCAACTTATTAAAGAGAATGATAAATGGAAAATAATTTATCTTGTAGATACTAGACGTCGAGAAGGCTGTAAATAAAAAACAGTTTTGATAATTTTTATTTATCAAAACTACTTCTCTAAATTAATTCTAATAATTATCTTCTAGGAAATTCAGTAATTCCAAAAGTATCCTGTACTGCTTCTAGATTTGAAATATCTAAACGTCCTACGTTATCTGCAGGTACTACCACAACTCTAAACACTTGCTCGTCTGTATAAGATGGGTCTAACAAGGAAAAGTCAGTCGTACCATCTAGAAAAAAGCGCACATCATTTTGAGTAAAGTCGTAATTATAAACTAGGACACCGTCATCAAAATATTCTGTTTGAGGTAATAGTCTCCATATGTCCTGCCCATTGTCAACTTCCCAAGAAATATATACCAATGTAACATCCGTTGGTAATACGTTAAAACCATATGGTTCTAAAAATTCGTAATTATTGCCTGGTGTAAAATCTAGAACAATTTCAAAGGCAGAAGAAGCGATTACTTCGCCATCCACGCCATCTAGTCCGTCAAATCCAGGAGGCCCTTGCGGACCTTCGCATGCTGTGAATAAAAGTGTAAATACAGTAAGTAAGGATAAAATATGTTTCATAATAACTAATGTTTTTTCTTATTATATCAAAGCGTATACCAAAGTAGAAGTGGTTAGAATTTTTATTTTAAAAAAAGCGTATGACATCATGTCATATTTTTTGACATGGCATAATACTTGACCTATTGCTGTGGAGTTTAAATTTTAAAAAACAACATAACACACATAAAAATTATGAGTAAGATTATTGGAATAGATTTAGGAACAACCAACTCTTGCGTTTCAGTAATGGAGGGTAATGAGCCTGTCGTAATACCTAATGCAGAAGGTAAGCGCACAACGCCTTCAGTTATCGCTTTTGTAGAAGGCGGTGAAATTAAAGTTGGCGATCCAGCAAAAAGACAAGCAGTGACTAACCCACAAAAAACAGTTTATTCTATTAAACGTTTTATGGGGAATAAATATTCTGAATCAAAGAAAGAAGCGGAACGTGTTCCATATAATGTAGTAAAAGGTGATAATGATACACCAAGAGTAGATATTGATGGCCGTTTATATACGCCACAAGAACTATCTGCTATGATTCTTCAAAAAATGAAGAAAACAGCAGAAGATTATCTAGGTACAGATGTTAGTAGAGCAGTAATTACTGTTCCTGCTTATTTTAACGATGCACAACGTCAAGCTACCAAGGAAGCTGGTGAGATTGCTGGTTTAAAAGTAGAAAGAATTATCAACGAGCCAACGGCTGCGGCATTAGCTTATGGTATGGATAAGAAAGGAACCGACCAAAAGATAGTTGTATTTGACTTTGGTGGTGGTACACATGACGTTTCTATTCTAGAATTAGGAGATGGTGTATTTGAGGTATTATCTACTGATGGTGATACACACTTAGGCGGTGATGATGTTGATGAGAGAATTATCGATTGGTTAGCGGAAGAGTTTATGAAGGACGAAGATATGGATCTTCGTAAAGACCCTATGGCTTTACAACGTCTTAAAGAAGCAGCTGAAAAAGCTAAGATTGAATTATCATCATCTACCCAAACAGAGATTAACCTTCCATATGTAACTGCAACGGCAAGTGGACCTAAGCACTTAGTGCGTACATTATCTCGTAGTAAATTTGAGCAATTAATTGATGATTTAATTAAGAGAACTATTGAGCCATGTGAATCCGCATTGAAAGCCGCAGGTTTATCAAAGAGCGATATAGACGAAATTATATTAGTGGGAGGTTCTACAAGAATCCCGGCGGTTCAATTTGCAGTAGAGAATTTCTTTGGTAAGGCACCAAGTAAAGGTGTAAATCCAGATGAAGTAGTTTCTCTAGGTGCAGGTATCCAAGGTGGTGTATTAACTGGAGATGTTAAAGATGTTCTCCTTTTGGATGTAACACCATTATCTCTTGGTATCGAAACTATGGGTAATGTAATGACAAAGCTGATTGAAGCTAATACTACGATTCCAACAAAGAAATCTCAAGTATTCTCAACGGCTGCTGATAATCAACCTTCGGTTGAAATCCATGTTTTACAGGGAGAGCGTCCAATGGCTGCGGATAACAAAACAATTGGTCGTTTCCATTTAGATGGAATTCCACCAGCGAGACGTGGTACCCCTCAGATTGAAGTTACTTTCGATATTGATGCAAATGGTATCATCAAAGTATCTGCTGAAGATAAAGCTACAGGTAAAAAGCAAGATATTAGAATTGAAGCGTCTTCAGGTTTAACAGAAGAAGAAATTGCGAAAATGAAAGCAGAAGCAGAAGCAAATGCTGAAGCAGACGCCAAAGCTAAAGAAACTGCAGAGAAATTGAATCAGGCAGATGCCATGATCTTCCAAACTGAAAAGCAGTTAGAAGAATTTGGTGATAAATTATCAGATGATAAGAAAAAGCCAATCGAGGATGCTTTGGAAGAGTTAAAGAAAGCTTATGAAACTAAAGACAATGCTATAATTGAGCCTGCCTTAGAAAAAATCAATGAAGCTTGGAAAGTGGCAAGTGAAGAAATGTATAAAGCTCAAGCTGAAGCGCAACAAGGTGATACTCAACCAGGTCCTGATGCAAGTCAAGGAGACACAGGTGAGACTAACGATGTTGAAGATGTGGATTTTGAAGAAGTGAAGTAATTCACTCGCTTGACAAAATTGAAAGCGCAATCATTCATTTGATTGCGCTTTTTTGTTTTAGAACTCTATTTTTTTCAATTTATAGAAGTTCTTGTTCGGATAATCGGAAAATTTCTTTATTCTCAATCAATTATTTTAGTTTCCATATCATATAATCCCAAATTATGCAAAAATTGATTATCAATTTCACACCAACTGGAATGATTCCTACAAAGGATATGACACCTCATATACCTATTACCGTAAATGAAATTATTGAAGATGTTCACAAGGCCTATGAAATAGGTATTACAATGGTTCATATCCATGCTAGGGAAGAAGATTCTGGTATACCAACTTATAAGAAGGAAGTTTATGCAAAAATTATATCAGGTATTAGAAGATATGCACCAGACTTGGTAATTTGTGTGTCACTAAGTGGGCGTAACTTTAATACTTTCAAAAAAAGAGCAGACGTTTTATCCCTAGAGGGTGATTTAAAACCAGATATGGGAAGTTTAACTTTGAGCTCTTTAAATTTTAATAAAGTGGCCAGTATGAATGCACCATGTATGATAGAGGATTTAGCCAAAATCATGAAGGACAAGGGCATCATACCAGAGCTCGAAGTTTTTGATGTGGGAATGATCAACTTTGGGAATTACTTGGTAAAAAAAGATTTAATAAGACCTCCATTGTACTATAATCTTTTATTTGGAAACATCGCATGTGCTCAAACTAATTTGTTGCATACAGGTGTTATGCTTAACGATATTCCAGAAGATGCTTTGGTTAGTATAGCTGGTATAGGCAATGGACAATTAATGATGAATTCTTTGGCAATTGCAATTGGTAAGGGAGTACGTGTTGGTCTAGAGGATAATATTTGGTTTGATGCAGAACGTACAAGATTGGCAACCAACACCGCTCTTATAGAGCGAGTACATGTTATTGCAAAAGCCAATAACAGAGAAATTATGACTCCGTCAGAATTTAGGGCTCAAATGGATATGGAGCCTGGCAATGGTCGCTATGGTCGTATTTACGAATAAAATTTAATATGGAAGGAGATAAAGGTGGCTTGTCATATAGACTTAAGTGGATGTCCAATATTATAAAACATGGATTATTTTGGCATGGTGTACGAAATAACCTTGCTAAGATTGGTATAGACTTTATGCCTTATTATTGGGTTAAGGAAGCTATCAGCCCTATATCTCCGCCAGAAATTAGGGGAGTCGAGAAAGATTTTAAAATTACCACTTTTGGTGAGGCTGAAATAAATTACATTAAGAATACTATAATTGGTATAGAGCAAAAGGATTTATTAGCAGATCTTAAAAATGGTGAAATATGTATTGGGTTAAAACATAAAAATGAAATCGCTGCTTATATGTTTATAAAATGCAGACCATTTGTCTTTAGAAAACGCTTTTTTGATTTAAAACCTACTGACAGTTATTTGCATAGCATGTACACTTTTGAAGCCTATAGAGGCAAGAATCTTGCACCTTATTTGCGCTACAATAGTTATAACTATTTAGAAAAAAAAGGTATAACAAACTTTTACAGTATTAGCGAGTATTTTAATAAATCTACAATTAGGTTTAAGAAAAAATTGAATTCAGAGCCAATGAAGCTTTATCTCAGTTTGGTAATGTTTAATTATTGGACACTAAACTTTATTTTAAAAAAATATTGATTTCCATGTACCAAACATTAAAAAGAATTTATTTAAGCAAAATTTTATATTACCAGAGGCAGTTGGTAGCTTTTAATTCTAAAATGAATTCTCGTAAAATTATAAAAGATATCTTACGAAGAAATAATATTCCAAAATTAGAGCCACATGAAGTAGCTGAGGCTAAAGCCTTTTATAAGTCCAAAGGTTATAAACTAAAAAACACCTATTGGCATAGGTTTTATAAGTTTGCTAATGGTGAATTCCATAAAGACTATCTTCCACTTGATATTTTTAGAGCAATAATAGAACCAAATATAAACAGAAGATTATATTGGCCAGCATTGGTAGATAAGAATTTAACATCTAATATCTTTGATAAATTTAACCAACCAGAAACTGTTGTAAGTAATATCAATGGCTTTTATTACATGGATAATACCATGGTTAAAGAAGCTATTGCTGTTGATGCTTGTAATAATGCTAAAGCTCAACTAATTATAAAACCCACTGTTGAATCTGGTCAAGGAAAAATGGTTAAAAAGTTTACTTTGAACAATGAAATATCTCCTCATAATAATGTCGATATCATTGATTTATTTAAATTGTATAAAAAAGACTTTATTGTTCAAAAGGTAGTTGAGCAAAGTAAACTATTAAGTACTTTGAATCCGACAACTTTAAATACATTAAGAGTTGTCACTTACCTTGATAAAACCGGAACAGTGAACGTTTTATGCACTTACTTAAGAATTGGAAAGCCTGGTTCTGATACTGACAATATTTCTATTGGAGGCATAGGCTGTTCTGTATATAATGATGGATCATTGCATAGTAAAGGATTTGGTCATAGAAAAGACGGTGGCAAATCTGATATTACAACTGCTCCATCTGGAGTTTTGTTAGAAGGTTTTAAAATCCCTAATTACACCGCAGTTTCTAAAATGGTTAAGCAGATGCATATTATAATTCCTATGTTTAAAATGGTATCTTGGGATATTGGTATTGATAAAAATGATTCACCTATTTTGATTGAGTACAACACATTATACCAAAGTATTGATATGCAAATGTTTATGGGTCCATTTCTAGGTGATTTCACAGATGAGATTTTGTATCTAGGCAGAATTAATTCGTAATTAAACTTACTTTTTGCAAATAACTACAACTATAAAATTCATCTCTTAACTTAAATAGAGGTTATGGAAAAAAATAAGATAGGTTTCATTAATAGAATAAAGTGGATTTATAAGCTTACCAAACATGGTTTGTTTATGCAAGGTCTACGTAATAATATTGCTAAGATTGGTATAGATATTATGCCGTATTATTATTTCATTTCAACAAAAGAGAATGCTGTACCACAAAAAATTACAGGAGAAAAAATAAATTCTGATGTTACAGTTTTTGATGAATCTGATTTAAAATTGATAAAGGAGTCAATTAGTGGCTTGGAACAGAAAGACTTTCTCGAAGATATAAAGAATGGAGACATATGTATGGGGATAAAGCACAAAAATGAAATCGTTGCTTATTCTATGATTAAAAACAAGCCCTTTTATTTTAGAAAGCGCTATTTCCATTTAACCGATAAAGATATCTATATACATAGTTTATATACTTTTGATAAGTATAGAGGGAAAAATATTTCTCCCTATATGAAATACCATAGGTTTGGATTATTTGAGAAAGAAGGGGTCATATTTCATCATGCCATTACTGAGTATTTTAATAAATCTGCTTTGAGAATTCAGCATAAACTTAACGCTAAAACAGTTGCGTTATATCTTAGTATTGTTTTATTTAAAACTTGGGCACTGAACTTTACTCTAAGAACATATAAGTAGTTGATTACTTTTTTATTTTAGTCCAATATCGATTTTACCAATAACCTTAATTATAATGTCTATCTATATTTCAATTAAGCAAAAACTTATTAATCCCTT
>Ga0213859_10000156_pt1 | contig 31478 bp, 22 predicted proteins | sample PICome_2_FD_160133 | JGI IMG/M metagenome (GOLD analysis project Ga0213859, IMG submission 160133) | Coastal seawater microbial communities near Pivers Island, North Carolina, United States - PICO304 | ecosystem: Environmental > Aquatic > Marine > Coastal | place: USA: North Carolina...
ATAGCTATTGTGTACTTGGTTATGCTTCACTCAGGAAAAATAAAAGATGCAGATGGCGATTTTATTGCTGATGCCGTGGAAAATAAAGTTGAAGAAATTCAAACCAATGCAGTAAATAAATTAAATAGATTAAAAGCTGAATTAAAGGACGTGGCGGAATCTATTAAAGAAGTTGGTAATCAATTAGAAGATTTACCAAAATCATTAAAAGGCAAAAGAGCTGGTAGAAAAGCTAATGTCAAAAAATAGAAAAAAATTAAAAGATACAGCGGTTGGTAAATTTTTAGCCGGCGCTGGATCAAATATAATAGGTAGCTTAGGCGACGTCCTGCCTGACAAAGGAGTTTTTGGTTTAGTCAAAAATTTAATTAAAAAAGACCCCGCGTTACCACCGGAAGACAAAGAAAAAGCATTAGCATTATTGCATCAAGATACAGTTGAAATGCAAGAGGTATCTAAAAGATGGCAGTCGGACATGCAATCAGATTCTTGGCTTTCGAAGAATACAAGGCCAATGACACTTATATTTTTAACAGTGGCTATGGTCTTATTGATATTTATAGACTCAACTGGCTTAGATTTTAATGTTGACAGTGGTTGGGTAGATTTATTAAAATCACTTCTTATTACTGTTTACGTAGCTTATTTTGGTTCACGTGGAGCAGAAAAATTCAAAACTATAAGTAAATAACATGGCAAGGATAAAAAATTATATAAACGATGTTGCTATAACGTCGGGTGACAAGTTTCTTGGTACAGACCAATCAACCGGGGCTACTAAAAACTTTACATTTGGCGATTTAGTAAATGCCATAAACGATCAAGCTTTATTCCAAGCTTTTGATGGGGCTATATATAATTTTAAAGAATTATCCTCTGATGCATCACCTTCTGGTATTATAAATATAACAGGTACAAATGCAATTACAACAGATTTTAATGCAGTTACACAGGTTATAGTTAGTAAAATAAATACACAGGGTGATAACATTGCTAATTATATTGATGGTTTATTAAACTATCATATTAAAATTTCTAACGCAGAAACTTTAGATGAATACGCTATATTTAGAGTTGATGGTGTAGAAGATTATTTACAAGATGCCGACTATAAAAGGCTTACTTTAAATTTTAAGGAAGGGAATGGCTCGCTTACGTCTGGGTCAAGCTACTTCCTTTCTTTGTTCCAAGCTTCTTATGATACAGATTTAAGCAGCAGATCTGTTACTGAATTTGGGGATATGTCTAGTGCTGGATCTGGTAATATTATAACCACAGCAGAAAGGATAACTCTTAATTCTGTTCCCAGCAAAATTGATTATAATGACATTGTTGATAATCTTATTGACAATAGAGCAGGCGTACCACTTTCCGCAAATCAAGGAAAAGTAATTAAAGGCCTTATAGATGATATAAATACATTATTAACATCAGATAATGTAAATTTAGATACACTACAAGAAGTTGTAGATTTTATTGAAGCTAATAAAGATACATTAGACAATTTAACTATAAGTAATATAGCTGGATTGCAAAATGCTTTAGATGATAAGGTTGATAAAGTATTAGGAAAAGAATTATCTGATAATAATTTTACAGACGCTTTATTAAATAAATTAAATGCTATTGCCGCTGGCGCTGAAGTAAATGTCCAATCAGATTGGAATCAAACATTAAATACAGAAGACGACTTTATATTAAATAAACCTACTGATATAACAGATTTAAGTCTTCACAATGTTACAGAGCTCTCAGATGTTTTTAATGCAGGTTCAGGGTATATTATTACAGATGTTGAAAGAACTAAGTTAACAAATATAGTTCCTGGGTCTTATAATATTATAACAAACGCTGAAAGAACAAAATTAACAGGTATTGAAAATGGCGCTGAAGTTAATGTTCAAGCAAATTGGAATGAGACTGACAATACTGATGACGCGTTTATATTAAATAAACCAGCTTTTGTAGACCCTAACTTGACTATAACGATTACAGGGACAGCTAATGAAATAGAAGTTTCCCCTAATACAGCTCAAGATTTAACAGCAAATAGAACATTCCAAGTAGGATTGCCAGACAATGTAACTGTAACAAATAATTTATCAACTGGTAATGATCTTATTGCTAGTAACGATTTGAAAGCGGGTAGATATTTGCAATTTACAACGCCGCAATCTCAACCACCTGCAGCGCAAAACGCCATATATGTTACAACAGAGGACACTCATGACGTTATGCATTTTAGGTATCATGGGCACGATTTATCTATTGACACTTTAACTGAAAATATTCCAACAGGTATTACATCAGGGGGTGAATTATCAAAAACTAGTAATACTCAATTTACAATTAATGCAGGTACAGGTATAATAAATGATTTAAATAAAGAATCTACTGCCGCAAAGCCTTACCCGGAAATACTTAATATTTCTTGGTCTACACAAACTATAACGGTAGCTAATTTAGATGTAAATGATCCAACGCAAAAAAATGCGTGGATATATATAGATGATCAAGGCGCAGTTCAACAACAAACCACATCGTTTACAGAAGGGCAGTATTCAAGTTATATACCAATAGGGGTTGTATTACACTCATCAGGTGTAATATTATTTACTAGAACATTTCCACAAACAGCTTATAACACCACAGATTCATTACAGCAATTTGCTAGAATATTTGGGCCTCTTAAAAAAGATGGACATTTAGTTTCTGCGAATGGTGCTAATTTATCGCTTGATAGAAGTCAGGGTACGGCATTTGCATTTGGAAGAAATTACGTGAATAATCCTAATAGCCCCTCTATTGTAATTGACGCTGCAAAAACTCAGGCTCAGATACATAGGTACTATAAAGATGGTTCAGGCGGATATATAAAAGATAATAATAACGGCGCGGGATATACAGAGGTGGACCCAACTAAATGGGACGCGGGCACGGGGTCGTTATCAACAGTACCTGGAGGGCAATTTACAATACAACGTTTTTATTTCTTTCCAGCAACACCAGATGTTATAGTGGTGTATTATGGTGATATATATTATTCATCAATAGAAGTTGCAGAAAGAAACTTTTTAACATCCCAATTTGATGAAGCTGATAATACAGCGCAGCAAGCTATTTACTTAGGAGCTGCTATAATTTCAGGGGGTGCTAATAATTTACAAAACGTAAACCAAGCTAAATTTTTCCAAGGCGGAATATTTAGAAATTTATCCGCAGCACCTGTGGGTAATGTGGCAGGTAATGCTGTATTAAACGATTTAATAGATGTTACAGTACAAACTCCTGCTAATGAAGATATTTTACAATACAACTCTACTACACAGCAATTTCAGAATGTTCCATTAGCATCTGTTATTGGAGGAGATAGTGCTAAAGAAGCATTATATAATGTTATAGGTATTGGTGAAATTTATTATATGACACAATTATAAAAAACAACAAAAATTAAAAAATGGCTAACTCAATTACATTAAGTGCGGATATAATCAATGCTTTATCCGCTAAAATAACGGCAGGTACAGCGACTGCGGAAGAAATCGTTCTCTATACCACAGGATTGCAAAGACTGCAGGAAGGAAATGATTTTGAAGCTACAGTTATTGGTTTGTCTCAAAGCGCAGTTGATGCTATTGATGCGGCTAATAGTCAATTTGTAGCTGATGCTGCAACAGCGGTATCAAATTTCAGTACTTCTACTGGAACAGCGGTAACAGATTTTACAACAGCTTCTAATACCGCTATAACTGATATTAATACAGCAAGAACTAATTTAGAAACAGCGGCTACTGATTTAGCGAATGTTGTTTCAGGATTACCAACAACACAAGCTATTGAAGACGCAATTGATACAGGATTAAATTATGTACCGCCAAACCAAAGAATAGCGTTCTGGTTTGCACGTGGTGAAGCTGGAAACTACGCGATGTTTACCGCGTTCGATCATAACTTAGTTATGCAAGATGAAGCGCAGTATACAAACAAATGGTGGGGTAGTGGTTCTAATTACGCTGCAGGTAACGGTTATGGAGCTAGTAGCTCTCTTGTTGGAAGCGCTTATTCAAATACTGATGCGGGAACAAATAATTATTTTAATTTAAGAATGTCAAACACTGTTGATGCCTTAGGGGGACCTAATTTTGGTTTTTATGATCAATATAATGGTTATGGAAAAACAGGAATTAGATTTAATGACGGTGGAACCGCGAATCAAAAGTCGGAATTATGTCCAATTGTAAGCACATACGAGCAAGACGTTTTTCTATTTAGAGATGGCGACCAGTTTAAATTAACTACAGGTTACAATCCAGGAAAAGCATCCAACCATGACAGACACAGATTTAATCAAAACCCTTTATTGCAAATTGATGACGAACCACAAAGCATTCATGTTGGATACACAGGATTTTTATGGCCAAGTACTGGTACGACAGGAAAAGGGTTAGCTTGTTATAATGCTACAACTAATAAATTAGTTGCATTTGATGTTTCTACAACTCAAAATGATGCATTCCCTATAGTAGCTTCATTTGCTGGCACTAAAACACCAAGAAGATTAGCTTGGGGATTAGAGTCTTCAGGATACAAAGAAGATTATGATGCTACTGCAGATTTAACAGGTATGATTATTGGTACAAATGGAGTTGCTAATAAACCAGCTAGTACAGGTACTGAAGCAAATTATAGAGGAAAACCAGTATTATGTGATAATGATAATATTGTATTAGTTCAAGCAATTCATAATGGACCATTATATTTACAAAGATGGGTTCCTAATGGAACGAATGACAACTGGCTACAGGATTTTGATACTACTATAACTAGAAATGGTACTGTTTATAGTGCTGACAATACTGAAAACTCAAGTATTAGATTTGTAACAACTGTTGATGGAAGATATGTAATAATATTTACGCACTACTATTACTATGGAGGTGGTATGTGTGGATATATGGTTAGAGTATCAGACGGTAAAATATTAAAATTTACAGCTGGAACTAATCAGTACCAACAATTTATTGCGCCTTTCCACAAAAATAAAATATTCTTTTACGGTAGAAACTTTAATAGCAATAGAAACTACTTCCCAATGGATTTAGATTACATTTTTAGTTTAAATGCAGACGGAAGCGATATTTCAGCTTTATTTACCAATCAAGATCAAGACCCACAAACCTCAGCGTATTTAGGTCAAAGTAATGCCCTGGGTCATTCATTATACGGGAGTACTTCAGGTGCAGTTGTAGTAACGCATAAAATCAATCCATTAGAATTACAAAATTTAGTATAACATGAAAGTAGTAAAAGTAAATGGTACAATAATTACCGAAATTCATACATCAAGAAAAAAGAAAGATATTAAAATAATTTCTAAAGGCATAGAAGTTGATAGCGACTTTAAAGGCAAGGTGGGAATGTTTTATGATATAGACACTAAGGAATTAAGAAAAGCCACAATACAAGATAAAATGTCATCAGGTTTTTGCAAAGAAAACATTAGTAAAGGTGAATTAATATCTAAATTGACAGCTGATGAACTTACTGGTATTTTAACTAAAAAAGCATCAGATGTTGAAACTGAGGTTTATTGGTTACAAGGTGATACCGCTAATTTAGACCCAATGTTTCTAATAAAAAAGGAGCTTTTAACAGAAGAAAGATTAGAGGAGATATTAACAATTATAGATATAGATTAATATAATGCAATTATCAGATAAAGCAACTAAAGTATACGAAGAATATTTTAGTTCCGATATTGGTAGTTTGGAGTTTGAATATAAAATGCAAACTTCTGATTATAGTATTGGTTTCCAAGAATTAATAACTTATCCCAGCGTATTAGCTGAAATAAAGGCTTATGGTAGATACTCTGAATTAATAGGTACTTCTGGAACAGCTTATAATCTAATAACAGCATATGAAACCAGCGAGGATAATAAAAATGTGGAGCTTGCAGCTTATAATGCTATGTTTTCACATACTTCGCAAGATCAGTTTAATTCTTTTTATAATACAACCGCAGGAGCTTTGGGATTTGGGCTTTGTATAGACAACCCAAATACAGTTTATGATTTAGCAGGAAATGATACAGTAGTAACACATATTATAAATAATAGCGGGTCATTAGAAGCTTTACTAAATTCTACAGAAGCTATTAAAGCTTTTTCTGAAACTTCTTCTTCAGCCGCATTAATATTTGCAAATGTTGAAGCTAATAAAAAGTTTAAAGATAATATAATATTTACAACTAAATCTAATTTACCTGTAAATGCGGACGCAGCATCTTATGGCAAAATATATTATTTAAATAATAAATATATATTTTTTCAAAATAATATAATTTATTTCAGTGATGACGCAATAACTTGGTCAAACGCTACCATAAATTTAGAGCCACAAGATGATGATACTACAATATATTTTGATTATGATGCAACAACTGCATTATATGTCATGGCTATTGCGGCATCAGGTGATTATATATATAAAAGCACGGATTTAATAACTTGGGATCAAGTATTAATACCGCAAACCGGTACACCTGATGGTTTATGTTCATTTAATGACCAAATATATTTATCAATCGGGGGATATATATATAGAACAACTTCAGGAGGTGCAACTTGGTTTCAAGTTAGGTTTGGTTCAGGTGTAACATATAAATTGCAAAAATTTAAAGATAAACTTGTTACGTATTCTTCCGCTAATGCTTTAGATTTCGTAGACACTAATAATGCGTTTAATCTTTATCTGTCAAATGTTATCGCGGAAACTATAGATTATATATCAACATCGCCTGATTATATGTTTTTTGTAACAAAGGATACTGTTACAAATGCGCCAAATGTAAATAATTATATATATACATTAAACGGGTTAGATGCTGAGTCTATTGTTACTAAATATGAATTTGGGCTAGCTTCAGAAGATTATAATATTAAAAAGATATTATATGCAAATGGAATATATATAGCGCAAACTACAGATGGTTATATAGTTGGTACTGATGGTGTGAACTGGAGTATTAAAAGAAGAGACGAATCTTATATTTTAAACATATCAGCTATAAGTAATAAAGGTATTTTTGGATTTGTTACAGATACTAAATTTATAGCGTCAAATTATGATATACAGGTTGAAGGAACGGGTGTAACCACCACTACTACGACAACAATTCCGTCGGAGCCTAATCAATCATTAAGTGAATGTTTAGATGTATTATCGGAAGCAAGCATAGTTAACGATGGCGGCAATAAATTGCTATTAAACGCGCATTACGGCTATATTGCTAATAAAGAATATTTAGTAAATAATAAAAGCTATATTTTATTAAATGTGCCGCAAACAGAGCCTATAGCGGTATTAAACAAAAATATAGCTACAAAAGTGAAATATTTTGGCGATCCTACAAAAAGGTTTGCTAAAACAATTACCGGAACAGTAGCTGACGGAAGTTATTTCTTTTACTATGGCAATGTAAGAATAGTAATTGAAAATAATACAGTAAATGATAATTTTGGTAATGCAACAATATGGGGTTATAATACTGGCAATATAGGCGCTAATAATTTATTAACTTACCATGTAGCCGGAGAGTATGACACATCCGGTGATTCAGATACAGTAACAGTGGACAACACTGATATATTAATAAACACAGAAACTTGTTAAAATGGCACAACAAACTATAAATGTTGGAGTTAATCCAAACGATGGAGGCGGGGATACTTTAAGAGCAGCAATGCAAAAAGTTAACGCTAACTTCACAGAAACATACGGGAACGATTTCATTAATTCAGCTCAAATAGTAGAGAATGCAATTAATGAAAGAGAACTTAATATCGGTGCAGGAACATCAGGACAATCGTTAGCATCTGATGGAGCAGGAGGTTTTTACTGGGGTAATGTTATCACAGGTGACGTTCCTGTCGGAGTCTTACAAACAAGACTTGGCGAAATAGGTGCTACTACAATTGGTGTTGATGCTGCTGCTGATATAACTTTTAACGGGCAGATAACTGCTACAGGACAAAATGAAATTACATTTACTCACGCAACATTTGCGGGATTACCCGCAGCAGCGAGCAACGAGGGGCTAATTGCTTACGCGCAAGATACCGGTAAATTTTATTGGTCAGACGGTACCCAATGGGTAGCTGCGTTTGCATTAGCTTCAGACGTTAGAGATAATATAGAATATATAGGTTATGATACATCTGATTTTATTAGATTTGTTAATAACACAAAAATGGACTTCTACGTTAATAACGTATACAGAATGCGTTTAGATGATGGATTGGATTTAGATGGGGATATAAACGCAACAGGTGATGTTATAGCGTATTCTACAGTAACACTTTCGGATATAAATTTAAAGAAAGATGTTGAGACAATAAAAAATCCAATTGATAAAATAAATAAAATCAACGGTGTTACATATAAATGGAAGGATAGCGATAAAGAAGCGGCTGGTCTTATAGCCCAAGAAGTACAATCAATCTTACCACAATCAGTTATAAAAAGAACTGATTTTCATGGAGAAGAACAGCTTGCTTTAGACTACAACGCTGTAGTAGGGCTACTTGTAGAAGCTGTTAAAGATTTAGATAGTAGGTTAAAAAATTGTAATTGTAATTGTAAAAAATAATAAATTATGGCATTAATTGGAGATTATACTAAATATTGGCTTGAAGATGATCAACAAGAAGTTAGGGAGGTTGTAGTTACATATCCATCTATTTTACCTGAACAGCATCCTAATTATGATAAAAGAGGGGTTACAGAAACTATAATAGAACCTGTTACTGTGGAAAAAAGTCAAACCTGGGAAAATGTTTATATAGTTATAAGAACATACGCAATAGAAAAAGAAGAAATTCCGCATTTTGAAGAAGTTAGTATGGAAACACCCGACGATCCTGTTACGCCTATAGGATTAGAAAAAGGATGGAAAATGAGTTTAAGATATGCTGTTTATGCTAATAAAGAAGACAAACTTATGTCTCCTGAGAATTACATATTACAAGATTACGCTTATATTGATTTGCCTCCTATGAATGAAAGTATTTTTAAACTAGGTTATTCAAGCCTTAAGCAGCAGAGAGGATTTGAACAAACACAACACGACGAATAAATTATGGCATTACAGACATCAGGACCAATCGCTTTATATGTGGATATAAGAGCAGAAGAAATTGTAAAAACACCTAGTTTACCCGCAGATGACCTCGGACTTAGAGAAGTTTCAGCGGCCGCTGGTTTTACTGAACCGGATTTGATGTCAGAATTTTACGGATATTCTTCTGTAACACCTATTGTGTGGACCGCAGCCCCAGTAGAGATCGGTAAAAATGATGTTAGTATTAATATAAGACAAAATGCTAACACATATAATACAGGAAATGGTACTATAACCTCTAAGGGTTTTTATTATGGAACAAGTACTAATATAAATAGTGCAACTAAAATACAAGTTAACACATCAAACAATACAGCTGAATTTACAAGAAATTTTACAGGGCTAAGCGGTGGTACTACTTATAGATTTTGGGCTTATGCTGTTAATGATGCTGGAGAAACAGTGAGTCCTAGAAGAGATATAACAACGCTACCTTCAGTGAGTTTAACCGTAACAAATAGTGTTAGTACTCAGTTTTATATTGATGGTTATACAGCTTCTGCTATTCATAACTGGACTTGGGGGGATCTTAGTGGGCGCCATCAATACCAGCACCCTTATTACGGGATGACAACTACTGGAAGTAGAGGGTATAATGCTTATACAATTGCTGCAAATGGTTGGTTAAACTGGTATTTTACTTCATCTATAACAAAAGCAAATAATGCCACTACAAGGCAAGAGTTCCATAACGGTGCGTATATAGCTCTATCAGGAGAATTTTATGTAAATAGTTCTGAAACCAACGCTAGCTGGTTTTCTGGCCAGTCCGGCTCTTTTACGGATAACAGTAACAAAACCTTTTCAGTGAACACGTATACTCCATGGGGTGGACCTTTTACAGGAACAGTAACTGGAAACTCAGGAAGTGCTAATTCAGGTAACTATTACGGCTCCCATTGGAGTAATGCTCCTACAAACGGTAACCCTAAAATAGAAAGTTATACTTATTTTACAAGAGTAGGTGGGACCAATGTGGTCTAATAAAAAATATAATTAAATTTAATAAAATGAAAACAGTATATTATGCTATTTCTCCTTACGGAGGAATAATGGATGTATCTGCAATTAATCAATTTATAGGAGGCAGTATACAAAAAGTAAAAAAAAATTATTTTGACAAATTAAGAAAAGAAGGGCCTAACGCTCAAATTTATACTAAATGTGTAGCAGCTACAGAATATTTAAAAAATTGGTATTCATGGCACTCAGATTATGGGTTTAATTTAAGTTTTAATAGAAAAAATAATTCATTTAAATTAAAAGTAGATTTAACTGATGATTTAGAAATAAAAAACTTATTACCTAATTTTCAAGAAAAAATGTCATCTAATAATTTTTTATTAAGAGGGGTACAAGACAGAATGATGAGTGTAAATCATGGTGTTTATTTTTTTTGTGAAGAAGATTTATGGATAGAGCAACTTCACCCTGCGTATGAAAAAACCGAATTTTCAAGAAACACTATGGTTTTTCCGGGAAGTTTCAATATAGCTAAATGGTTTAGACCTCTTCAATCTTCTTTTATGTGCTTAGAAGATGATATAAGAGTAAACGAGGGGGACGCTATGTACTATTTTAAATTTTTAACTAATGAGCAAATTAAATTAGTTGAATTTGATTTTACACAAGAAATAGCTAATATAGCTTTTTCGTGCACATCATATAAAGTTTTATTGTCTTATTTAAAATTAGACAAATTATATGATTTATTTTCTAAAAAAAGAGCGCCAAAAAAATTAGCTAAATTAATTAAGCAAAATATAATAGAATAATGAATTTAATTAGAAAAATAAGTATAGGCACGGATTATAAAGATAATGCAATGCACTATGCTGTGGGGCAAGAAGTTTATGGTGGACACAAAATTTCTGATATATTAGAAGAAACAGAAAAATATTGTATTTATATTAAAAAAAATAATGAAATATTACTTTGGAAATCTTTTAATAAAAATATGGGAATAAGTGTAGAATATAATTTAGATTATGAATAGCCCCTATGCACTTATCGTAACACCAAAAGAAAACCGCTATAAAAATACCAAAAAAGTATCCAATAAAAACTTGATCCTAAACACATCAATTAGCGACCATAGATATGTAAGTAAGGAAGCAATAGTAAAAGCTCTTCCTGGTGCGTTTAAAACACCTCTACGTGAGTCTGATGAATTGATGATACACCATAATATATTTAGAAGATATTATGATGCGCACGGAATAGAAAAAAATAGTGGTAATTATTTCAAAGATGATATGTACTTTTGTTATTTAGATCAAGTATATATGTACAAAAGAAATAATAATTGGACAGCGATGCCGGGGTATTGTTTTGTAAACCCAATTGAAGCAGATGATAAATGGGAAATAAAAGAAGAGCCACTGAAAGGTATTGTAGTTTATACAGATGGATCAGATTTTGTAACTAAAGGTGAGCTTGTTGGTTTTACGCCTTATTCAGAATTTGAATTTGTGGTTGATAGCAAAAGGCTATATAGAATAAAATTAAATGATATTTCAATAAAGTATGAACACAAAGGAACAGAAAAACTCTATAATCCAAGCTGGTTATAAAGCTGTAAAAGAATTAATCAAAGTTGCGGAAGAAGAAATTATTGTAGAGGACGCGGCAGATGAGTTAGCGGCTGATAGATTAAAAAATGCAGCAGCTACAAAAAAGCTGGCTATATTCGATGCTTTTGAAATATTAAATAGAATTGAGCACGAAAAAGCAATGCTTGATAATAAACCAATAGAAGATAAAAAAGAAGCTTTTAGTGGTTTTGCAGAAAAAAGGTCTAGATAATGAGTTATCAACAAACTTTGTATAAAATTGTTGAACCAATTAAACGAACAACAATACATAGACTGAATAAAAAGAAAGCTTGGAAGTACGGATATAATGCAGAGCACGATGTAGTTGTTATTAGCAAATCAGGCAAGATAGGTGATATATATGAAATACAAAATTTAAAGATTGCACTACCGCTTGAAGAAAATGTGTATAGCAAATATGATAAGTGGACACCTGAAGAATATCCAAAAGAATTAAGAAACATTAAAACTATATTCGACTGGCAAACATACCCAGCTGAGTTTAAAGAAAAGTGGCATGCATACATTGATAGAGAATTTACCAGACGCGAAGAAGGCTTTTGGTTTCGCAACAAAGGTAGTAGCACTTATATTACTGGCTCTCATTATATGTACTTGCAGTGGTCCAAGATTGATGTTGGGCAGCCAGAGTTTAGAGAAGCAAACAGATTATTCTTCATATTCTGGGAAGCATGCAAGGCAGATAATAGATGTTATGGAATATGCTATCTTAAAAACAGACGGTCTGGATTTAGCTTCATGTCATCAGCAGAAACAGTTAATCAAGCTACTATCAGTTCCGACGCTAGATTCGGAATCTTATCGAAGACTGGTGCGGATGCAAAGAAAATGTTTACCGATAAGGTCGTACCAATATCCGTACATTACCCATTCTTTTTCAAACCAATACAAGATGGAATGGACAGGCCAAAAACCGAACTCGCATATAGAGTACCCGCATCCAAACTCACAAGGAAATCTATCACCAGTACCGAGCAGAGGGAAGCACTCGAAGGGCTCGATACAACAATAGATTGGAAAAACACAGGTGATAACTCATATGATGGTGAGAAACTAAAATTATTAGTGCATGATGAGTCTGGTAAATGGGAAAGACCAGATAATATTTTAAATAACTGGCGTGTAACAAAAACAACGCTGAGACTAGGAAGTAGAATAATAGGTAAATGTATGATGGGGTCTACTTCAAATGCCTTAGATAAAGGTGGAGATAACTTTAAAAAATTATACAATGACTCAGACGTTACAAGAAGAAACCGTAATGGACAGACTAGCTCGGGATTATATAGTTTGTTCATACCTATGGAATGGAACTACGAAGGATTCATTGATTCTTATGGATTACCTGTATTCGAAACACCAGACGCTCCAACTGAAGGACCCTATGGTGATAAAATTGATGTTGGGATCATAGAATATTGGGATAATGAAGCAGAGGGATTAAAAAATGATCAAGACGCATTAAATGAATTCTACAGACAATTTCCAAGAACAGAGGAGCATGCGTTCCGTGATGAAACAAAAAATAGTATATTTAATTTACAAAAAATATACGAGCAGATAGATTATAATGAAGATTTGAAATATTCAGGGGCTATTACACAAGGAAGCTTTTATTGGGAAAATGGAATACAAGATTCAAGAGTAATCTTTGCTCCAGACCCTAATGGTAGGTTTAATATATCTTGGGTTCCTAGTTTAAATCTTCAAAATCGTGTAATACTAAAACATGGAGCTAAGCATCCCGGCAATGAACATATAGGAGCATTCGGATGTGACTCTTATGATATATCAGGTACAACGGACGGCAGAGGTTCAAAAGGGGCATTACACGGACTTACTAAATTTAGTATGGAAGATGCTCCGGCAAATACATTTTTTTTAGAATATATTGCAAGACCTCAAACAGCTGAAATGTTTTTTGAAGATGTTCTTATGGCATTAGTATTTTATGGGATGCCATTACTTGCAGAAAATAACAAGCCAAGACTTTTATATTATTTAAAAAGAAGAGGCTATAGGGGTTATTCAATGAACAGACCAGATAAAACAATGAATAAATTATCTGCCGCGGAAAAAGAAATTGGGGGAATACCTAATACCTCTGAAGATATAAAACAAGCCCATGCAGCCGCTATTGAATCATACATAGATAAATATGTAGGATTACAAGATAACGGAGATTATGGGAATATATATTTTAACAATACGTTAAATGATTGGTCAAAATTTAATATAAATAATAGAACAAAGCATGATGCCGCTATTAGTTCTGGTTTAGCTATAATGGCGTGTAACAGACATCTGTATCAGCCAAAACAATCAAGAGAAACTAGAACATTAGATTTTGGATTTAAAAAATATAATAATCAAGGAAATATTTCAAAAATAATAAAATAAATGTTAAACACAATACCAAGAGGAGTATTCCCAAGCCAAGCAGTTTCAAATGCTGAAAAAGCAAATGAAAAATATGGTTTAGAAGTTGCGAAGGCGGTTGAATCAGAGTGGTTTAAAAGGGATTCTGGTACAGCAAGATATTATGCGAATAGGGATAATTTCCATCGTTTAAGATTATACGCTAGGGGTGAGCAATCAATACAAAAATATAAAGATGAATTATCTATTAACGGTGATTTATCCTATTTAAATTTAGATTGGAAACCCGTACCTATTATACCAAAGTTTGTAGATATTGTTGTAAACGGTATTGCAGAAAGAACATATGATATAAAAGCGTATTCACAAGATCCGGCATCAATACAAAAAAGAACGGAATATGTTGAGTCTATACTAAGAGATATGCGAACAAAAGAATTTTCGCAATCAGTATTAGATGAATTAGATATTAATGTATTTGAAAATGATAAAGACAAGCTTCCTGAAGACGAGCAGGAGTTGGAGTTACACATGCAGCTTGATTATAAAGACTCTATTGAAATTGCGGAAGAAGAAGCTATTAATAATGTATTTGATCATAATAAATATGATTTAATAAAGAAAAGACTTGATTACGATTTAACTGTTTGTGGTATTGCAGCAGCTAAAAATGAATTTACAACGTCAGAGGGTATTAACATTAAATATGTAGACCCAGCTGATTTAGTTTATTCTTATACAGAGTCGCCTTATTTTGATGATATATATTATGTTGGAGAAATAAGAAGAGTTTCAGTTGTTGATTTAAAAAAGCAATATCCTGAATTAACAGATGAGGATATTAAAAGAGATGCTGAAGGGCAAGGTAGTAATACAAAGCTATATAATAAATCTTATGCGGCAATGGATGCAGAGGATAGTAATTATGTTTATGTATTATATTTTGAATATAAAACTTATAAAGATCAAGTACATAAAATAAAAGAAACATCTACTGGCGCTAAAAAAGCATTATCAAAAGAAGATACATTTAATCCGCCAAAAGATTCTAGAGCAAGATTTGAAAAAACGTCTAGATCTATAGAGGTTATTTATGAGGGCGCAAAAATAATTGGTACAAATAAATTACTAAAATGGCAGTTAGCTGAAAACATGACAAGACAGATGTCAAATACAGTTAAAGCCCAGTTTAGTTATAATATAGTAGCTCCAAGAATGTATAAGGGCAAAGTTGAATCACTTGTTAGCAGAATGACAACATTTGCCGATATGATTCAATTAACGCATTTAAAATTACAACAAGTGCTATCAAGAATGGTACCAGATGGTGTGTATTTAGATGCGGACGGTATTGCTGAAATTGATTTAGGTAATGGAACAAATTATAATCCGCAGGAAGCATTAAACATGTATTTCCAGACAGGATCTATAATTGGAAGATCCACAACAATAGATGGCGAATTTAATAACGGTAAATTACCTATACAAGAATTACAATCATCCGGCGCTAATGCTAAAATTTCAAGTTTAATTAATTCCTATAATTATTATTTACAAATGATTAGGGATGTAACCGGTCTTAATGAAGCAAGGGATGGTTCTACGCCAGACAAAAATGCATTAGTGGGGTTACAAAAATTAGCAGCGGCAAATTCAAACACGGCAACAAGACATATATTACAAGGCGGACTATATCTTACTCTTAAAACAGCAGAAGCTATTTCGCTTAGAATATCAGACGTACTGGAATATAGTACTTTTAAAGAATCATTTATACAATCAATTGGTAGATTTAATGTTGCGGCGCTAAAAGAAGTTAAAGATTTACATTTACATGATTTTGGTATATTTTTAGAAATATCCCCAGATGAAGAGGAAAAACAATTGCTTGAAAATAATATTAATTTAGCAATAAGTAAAGAGCAAATTAATTTAGAAGATGCAATTGATATTAGAGAAATTAAAAATCTTAAACTTGCTAATCAATTATTAAAGCTTAGAAGAAGAAAGAAATTTGAGCAAGATAGACAAATACAAATGGAAAATATCAATGCTCAGACTCAATCTAACACACAAGCTGCACAAGCAGCGGCGCAAGCTGATATACAAAAACAAACAGCTATTACAGAGAGCAAGGCTCAATTAGCGCAAGTTCAGTCTCAATTAGATACACAAAAATTAGAAAAAGAAGCTGAAATTAAAATGATGTTAATGGAAAAAGAGTTTCAATTGAACATGCAGCTTAAAGAGTCAGAAATACAAGTAATTAAAGATAAAGAAAAGTATAAGGAAGATAGAAAAGACGAAAGAACAAAAATACAAGCTTCTCAACAGTCTGAGCTTATACAACAAAGAAAAAATAATACACCTCCAAAAAGCTTTGAATCAGCAGGATTTGATACTTTGGGTGGATTTGGCTTAGAGCAGTTTGAGCCTAGATAAAAATACTGCTAACTATTTTATATAATATTATGGATGAAAATAAAGACGTCGTAGTTGACGAAACACCAACTGCTGCAGAAAAGGAAGAAAAAGTACTTGAAGCAGCCGGACAAGATACGGGTAAAACCGAAGATGGTACTTACAAAGTAGATTTAAGTAAACCACCAAAACAAGAAACAGATGCCGTTCAAGAACAAAGCACAGATGAAAGCGTGTTACGCGGAAGCGGCACGGATGAAAAAAATGGGCAAGAAGCCGACGTGGAATTGCAAGAAGTACAGCAAGAAGAAAGTCAGCTAACTTTAGAAGAAGTAATTGAAGAAGAAGGAGCAGAAGCAAAAGAAGAGCCTAATCCTGAGGATCCAGTAGAGGAACTTAAGGAGGAAATAGAAGAAGCTGTACAAACAGCACAAGATACAGCAACAGAATTACCAGAAAATATTCAAAAGGTTGTAGACTTTATGAATGAAACTGGGGGAACGTTAGAAGATTATGTAAAAATTAATCAAGATTATTCTAACATTGATGATTCAACTTTATTATATCAGTATTATAATCAAACTAAATCGCATCTTACAAAAGATGAAATTGATTTTTTAATTGAAGATAATTTTAGTATAGATGAAGAAGTTGATGAACCAAAAGATATTAAACGTAAGCAACTTGCTTACAAAGAAGAAATTGCAAAAGCTAAAAGCTATTTGGAAGGATTAAAGGGTAAATACTACGAAGAAGTCAAGTTGGGTTCTAAGTTAACCAGCGATCAACAAAAGGCTATTGAGTTTTTCAATACTTACAACGCTGAGCAATCAGAGCAGCAAAAACTGCAAGAAAAGCAGCTTAATCATTTTAATAATGAATCTAATAAAGTTTTTGACGAAAATTTCAAAGGTTTTGAATTTAAAGTTGGAGATAAAAAATATAGGTTTAATGTTAAAGATAAGCTAAAGACTAAAGATAGACAAGCAAATATTTTAAATGTATTAGATAAATATATAAATAAAGATAATATGTTACAAGATGCTGCTGGTTATCACAAAGCACTTTTCGTTGCAGATAATGCAGATGCAATTGCTAATCACTTTTATGAGCAAGGTAAAGCTGATGCAATCAAACAGTTAAATGCAGAATCTAAAAATATAAATATGGATCCTCGTAAAACTGGCACAGTAGAAACCGAAGGCGGTATAAAAGTAAGAGCAATTACAGGCGATGATAGTTCAAAGTTAAAAATTAAACTTAGACAATAACTTTAAAAAAATAAAACAAAATGGCAGTAATGACTTTTTCGGCAGGTGCTAATTTAAACGCAGTACCAGCGCCGGTAAAACAAACATTAAGTTCTAACTACCTTTCTTTTACAGGTGGTTCTAACGACTGGAGTCAGCAATACTTACCAGAATTATACGAAGCAGAAGTTGAAAGATATGGAAATAGATCTATCGCTAGCTTCTTAAGAATGGTTGGTGCTGAAATGCCTATGACTTCTGATCAAGTAGTTTGGTCTGAGCAAGGTAGACTTCATTTATCATACACTGGAGCTTTAGTAGCATCAACAGGTGTTATTACAATTTCTGGTGGACACTCAATTAGAGTTGGTCAAACAATCGTAGTATCTGACGGAACTACAACAGTTAAAGCATATGTTGACGCTGTTGATAACTCAGCAAATACTATTGATGCTAATAGATATGACAAAGCTCTATTTAGTACTGATTCTGATTTTTCAGATGGTAACGTTGATTTATTCGTATTTGGTTCTGAATTTGCAAAAGGAACTAACGGTATGAACGAATCAGTAACTCCTTCTTTCCAAACTTTTACTAACCAGCCAATTATCATTAAAGATAAATTTGAAGTATCAGGTTCTGATGCATCTCAAATTGGATGGGTTGAAGTAACAGGAGAGTCAGGTCAAAATGGTTACTTATGGTACTTAAAAGCAGAAGGTGATACAAGAACTAGATTTGAAGATTACCTTGAAATGACATTAGTAGAAGCTGAAACTGCAGCAGGAGGCTCAGGAGCAGCGGCTATTACAGGAATCAAAGGAACTGAAGGTTTATTCCAAGCTATTGAAGATAGAGGTCACGTAACAAGTGGTGGTATCGACGGTGGTTCAGATTCAGACTTAGCAGACTTTGACGAAATACTTAAGAAATTAGATGCACAAGGTGCTATCGAAGAAAACATGCTATTTATCAACAGAGATACAGCATTAAAAATCGATGACATGCTTGCAGCACAAAATTCTTACGGAGCTGGTGGTACATCTTACGGTGTATTCTCAAACAGCGAAGATATGGCACTTAACTTAGGTTTTTCTGGTTTCAGAAGAGGTTCTTATGACTTCTACAAAACTGACTGGAAATACTTAAATGATGCTAGTACAAGAGGAAACATTACAGATGTAAGAGGTGTATTAGTTCCAGCAGGAACATCTACTGTATACGATCAAACATTAGGTAAAAACATCAAAAGACCATTCCTTCACGTCAGATATAGAGCTTCTGAAGCTGATGACAGAAAGATGAAGTCTTGGACTACTGGTTCAGTTGGTGCAGCTACTTCAGATCTAGACGCAATGGAGGTACACTACTTATCTGAAAGATGTTTAGTTGTACAAGGTGCGAATAACTTTATGCTTATAAAGTAATTTGACATTTTAAAATATGGAGATACCCCGGTTATACGCCGGGGGTTTCTATATTATTAACTATTTAATTATATTATATCATGGCAAAAAAAGAAAAAACTCCCACTTGGGAGATTAAAGATAGAGTTTATCTATTAAAAGGAGGTAAAACTCCGCTTACTTATACAATAAAAAGTAAGAACATGTATTGGTTTGATAAAGAAGCAGGATACGAAAGAGAGCTTAAATATACGTTAAACCAAAAGACTTGTTTTGTTGACGAATTTAAAGGCGACGCAAGATTAGGTCATATTGTTTTTGAAAATGGGTCACTACAAGTTCCAAAAGAAAAACAAACATTACAAAAATTATTAAGTTTATATCACCCAGATTTAAATAAAAGGTATATAGAGTTAGATGCTGTAAAAGAAGCAGAAGACGAAATTGATATTATAGAACTTGAGCTTGAAGCATTAAATATTGCATATGAAATGGATATTGATCATGCTGAAGCCGTAATAAGATCTAGTGTTGGTTCTGACGTATCTAAAATGACTTCTAAGGAGATAAAAAGAGATTTATTGTTATTTGCTAAAAATGATCCTGTTTTGTTCTTAGAAATCGCTAATGACGAAGATATTAATATTAGAAATTTAGGTATTAAGGCTACAGAAAATGGAATTTTAAAACTATCAAATGATCAAAGAACTTTTGTTTGGGCTTCTACCGGCAAAAAAATTATGACTGTTCCATTTGATGAAAATCCTTTTTCAGCTTTAACTGCTTACTTTAAAACAGATGAAGGTTTAGAGGTGTATAAAACAATTGAAAAAAGACTAAAGTAAAGGTCTAATTATAGTGTAAGGCCACTATGATTGTGGCCTCCGCTATAATAAAAATATAATAATGGTCAATATAAATACAGTATATCAAAAAGCACTCGCTATTATTAATAAAGAAAATAGAGGTTATTTAACGCCGCAAGAATTTAATTTGTTTGCTAACCAAGCTCAACTTGAAATATTCGAGCAGTATTTTTTTGACTTAAATCAATATAAAAGATTAGCTACAAATGATACAGAGTATGCTGATCTATACAAAATTACTGATGAAAAATTAAGTAAGTTTAAAAAACAATCCGCACTTGTTTATTCAACGGATTCATTTCAATTACCATCAGATTTGCATAAGTTAGGCACTTTAACTTATAATAACATTGAGCTAGAAAAAATTGATCAAAAAACTTTAAATAAATATACTAGCTCCCCTTTAACTAATCCAAGCACAAATAATCCGGTATATATACAGAGCATAGCTAATTCATCATTACAATGGAATGTTAAAGTATATCCATCTACAATAAATACTGGAGTAACCTGTACTTATATCAGAAAGCCTATTACTCCAATATGGGGATATACAGAAGTTGATGGCTCAGCTTTATATAATAGTGGACAATCACAAAATTTTGAAATACACTCTTCAGAAGAAACAGGATTAGTTTATAAAATATTACTGTATGCTGGAATTAGTATTAAAGATACAAATGTTTCACAAGCAGCAGACGCTAAGGAAAATAAAAAATTAACACAAGAAAAATCATAATAAATGGCATTGCTAACTGAAACTAATCAACAATATTACGAAGGTTCAAATTTAGGTAGTTATCAATTTATAACGTTAACAAATGTTATAAATAATTTTATGCTATCTTATACCGGCCCAGATAAAATAGTTGGTGATACAAAAAGAACAGAAGTGTTATTTCATGCTCAAAGAGCTTTGCAAGAATTAAGTTATGATACTTTAAAATCTGTAAAAACACAAGAAATAGAAGTTAGCCCCTCGTTATCTGTTCCTCTACCGCATGACTACGTAAATTATGTAAAGATTTCATGGGTAGACGAGAATGGTGTGGAACATAGAGTAATGCCTACAAGACAAACTAGCACGCCTACGGCTTTATTACAAGATAGTGATTTTAACTATATATTTGACAACAACGGTAACCTTGTATTAGCGGCGGCTTCTGAAACAGAACAAAAATATCAAGCGGCTACAAGCGGGCAAGCGGTAACAACAGCTGATTTAACAGATATATTAGCTAAATCAGAAGATGAGTATAAAATACATTATGGAACGAGGTATGGATTAAATCCTGAAACAACAAACAGAAATGGTTCATTTGTTATAAATGATAATAATGGCACAATTTCTTTTTCAGGTGATTTTAATGGTAGATTAATAATTATAAAATATATTTCTGACGGATTGGCTACTGAAGCAGAAATGAAAGTGCATAAATTTGCGGAAGATGCTATTTATAAATTTATAGCACATTCAATAATTTCTACAAAAAATAATATACCTGAATACCAAGTTAGAAGATACCAAAAAGATAAATCTGCAGCAATTAGAAAAGCAAAATTAAGATTAAGCAATTTAAAAATAGAAGAACTTAATCAAATAATGAAAGGTAAGTCTAAGCAAATTAAACATTAATTAAATGCCAGAAATTAAAAAGACTTTCCTTCGTGGAAGAATGAATAAAGACCTTGATGAAAGGTTAATTCCAGAGGGAGAATATACAGATGCTCAAAATATTCAAGTTTCATCTACAGATGAATCAGAAGCTGGTACAGTGCAAAATATTAAAGGTACAACTAAAATATTTGACACAATAGCACAATTTAGCCTAGAATTAGGAGATTTTAATTGTGTAGGGGCTATACAAGACGATGAGCACGATAAACTATACTGGTTTATAAAAGGAACTGGCACTAATACAAAACAAGCTATTATAGAATATGATTTAGCAAATAACATAGCTAAACCAATATTAATAGATAATGCGGGAACTATTTTAGAATTTTTAGGCGATTCTAATGAAAAATATATACCTGGTATTAAAATATTAGATCAAATGATTATTTGGACAGATAATAATACTGAGCCAAAAATTGTAGACTTACAAATATTTTATAATAAAACTACTTATACTCAGCCTGATTGGAGTACAACTACATCTACAACAAAAGAAGATATTTTAATTATTAAAAAGAAACCATCTTCAGCTCCAACTGTAAAAATAACTTCATATACGTCAGATACATCAAATTCAATATTTGAAGAAAAATTTATTAGATTTGCATATAGATGGAAATTTAGTAATGGGCAATATTCTGCATATTCTCCATTTACAGAAACTGTGTTTGACCCAACTATAGATCCCGTATTAAATCAAATACCTTATAACAAAGACGAAGGGTATAATGAAAGACAGAAAAATAATATTGAAAAAATAAAATTAGAAGGTTTTGAAGTGCCTAATAATGTTGAGCAGATTGAAGTATTATATAAAGAGTCAAATAATACAAATGTTTATTTATATAAAACAATTAAAAATCCAACTCAATCAGAAGTTGTAACTATTGAGAATAAAGAAGAAAGTGTATTTTCCGTATTACCTGAAAATCAATTACTTAGACAATATGATAATGTTCCTGTAAAAGCTAAGGCTGTTGAAATAGTAGCAAATAGATTAATGTTTGGTAATTATGTTGAAGGTATTGATATAAACGATTATACACCAAATTTAACAATAACTACTGTTAATAGAGCTAAATTACCTGATTTTGACAACGGAACCGTAAATAATACAGATTTAAGAACCATAAAATCTGGTAGAAAATATCAATTTGGGGTTGTATTTGAAGATGAATATGGTAGACAAACACCTGTTATAACAAATGAAACAGCTGTAAAAAATATTAATTACGGAGAAAATACATTGCCACAAGCTTTTGAAATAACATTAAATAATGCGCCGGCAGCTGAGAGAATAAAAAAATATAAATACTTTATTAAAGAATCTTCGGATCAATATTATAATTTTATTATTGAGCATGTATATGATGATAACGATAATACAGAGCATGCGTGGTTATTGGTTCCAAGTTATGAAATAAATAAAGTTAATGAAGAAGATACAATAGTATTAAAAAAGGCTGCAAATGGAGGTGCTATTGCGGCACCAACAAAATACAAGGTATTAGATATATCAGACTCTACCCCAAATGGGATTACCTCATCAGCTTCCCATGCTGGTAAGTTTTTTATAAAAATTAAAAAAGATTCCAATATAACATCAGAATTATTATCACAAGGCGGTATTACCAATAGCGCTTTAATAGCTGAAAATTCATCTAATTGGGAAGGCCCTATATATACAGTTCCAAGTAACGCGTTATTTTTAGGGCAATATTCAGTACAAGACGGAAACCAAACTTATGAAAGAACTAGATTTTATTATAAAGATGGTAAAATATATGAGGTTGTTGATATAATAGGGTATCCCGTTGATAATGATTTTCAATCAGGAGTTTTTGCAACTTACAATACAAATCCAACATGTAGCAGTCTAACAGATGGTAATTGGGCTGATTTAAGTATAACAGGAACTGGTGACCCGTCGGGTGATGTAGATGCTGTTTTTGTACAAGCAATTTCTGGAAATCCTGATTATCCAGGAGCTTTTTATATTTGTTTATCAAATACTCCGACAACAAGTGGTACAGGATTTGGCCCCGCTGTATTTGAAGTTGAACCAAATGATGGTATATTAGATATATATTACGAAACTGAAGACGCATATAATATAACAGATTTAACCGCAAAAACATTAAGATGGTATAATGCGTATCAATTTACAGATGGTGTTGAATCAGATAGAATAAAAGATGATTTTAATGAAGTAACATTAGGTAAAGGGGTGAGAGTATCTACGCAAACAGATGCTAAATTCAAAGAATATACACGAGAAAATGGTATTATATCTTCAGATATTTATAATAGCAAAAACAGTGTAAATAATTTAAACCAGTTTAATACTGGTCTACCTATTACAAAAGATATTAGCCCTGAATATGGTGGAATACAAAGATTACATATAAGGTCGTTGCAAGGAAGTGATTTAATAGTGTTCGCTGAAAATAGAGTATTAAGATTACCTGCTAATAAAGATTTATTATATAATGCTGATGGCACAACAAATTTAATATCTACAAATCAAATATTAGGAACAGCGTTTCCTTATGCGGGAGATTTTGGTATCTCCGATGACCCTATGTCTTTTGCTGAAAACGGTAGTAGAATATATTTTGTTGATAGAGCAAAAAATGCTATTTTAAGATTAAGCCCAGACGGTTTAACTGTCATATCAAGTAAAGGTATGAAAACCTTTTTTAGAGACAAGTTAAACAATCAAGATTTACCAATAGTTGGTGTTTTTGATGAATATTCAGACCAATATATACTTTCATTTGATAATTCAGATCCAACAATTGCTGAAAGTGTTACATTTAAAGAAAACGTAGATGGGTGGGTTTCAAGATTAACTTATGTTGTAAAACCAGCAGTATCAATAAATGGCAAATTATATAGTTTTAATTACGGAAATTTATATGAGCATTATCATCCATCAAGTACAAGAAATGTATTTCATGAAAAACTTTTTACTAATTCAGGTGTGCAATTAGTATTTAACCAAACGCCTTCTGCTATTAAAAATTTTAAAACTATATCTTATGAAGGCAGCCAAGCTAAAAACAGTAATAAAAAAGGGTGGAGTGTTGGCTCAATAATAACAGACCAGCAACAAGGTAAAATAGTAGAATTTAAAGAAAAAGAAGGTAAGTGGTTTGCAAATATTTCTGGTGTAACAAAAGATGTTGGAATAGAAGGCACCCCTGATATAGATGTTCAGGAATTTGCAATTCAAGGTATTGGAAACTTAGATAATTTAGGTGAGGTTCCAACAGAATTTGAGTGTAGCACAGCTGTGTATAGCATGACAACCGGTAATGTGGGTGACCCCTCAATATCTGTAGCCACTGTTTCTTTAGGTGTAATTAAAAGTATTACTCCTGCAACACTTCAAGAAGGAGAGCAAGAATATACAGCTACTATAACAGCACCTAGCACTGGGTATACAAATTCAGGTGATGATATTACTTGTAAATTTACTTTAACCCTTGCTCCTCAAGAAAATTTAACTTGTACAACTAATGGTTTTGTATTAAACATTGATGATGGATTAGAAGGTGACGCTGTAACTGGCTCAGCCTCTATAAACGGAGCGGCTTTAACTATACAAGCTATAAATCCTGGAGTATATCAACCGGGCAGTGGATTAACTTATACAGCTACAATATTAGTTCCAGCAGGATACGCAAATCAAGGCGCAACAATAGATTGTGATGATACCGCTACTGCCGCAACAGGTGCGTATGATTGCAACACTTTCTCGGATTGGGTAACAGCTAGTTATGATGTGTCTACTGGTAATATAACTGTATTGCCAAAAAGACCATCTACGACTGTGCATAGTTACACACCAACAGGCTCAGCACCTAATCAAGGAAATGTCCCCATAACATACACGTTTAGTGACAGCGGAGTAGCTTGGTCAAATTCAGGGACCCAAATACAATGTATAGACGGTATAACAGTGGATACAACTGTAACATATTCTGCAACTATATCGGGTCCTAGTACATTCCAAGTAAATAGCGACACTTCTTTAAGCGTAATAGTAGAAGGAGACGGCGTTTATAATCAAAATATAGATGTTACATCACAATTAAATGACCCTGTTGATTTTGTATGGTCAGGCCCAGCTAGTATGTCTGGAATAACAGGTACTTCAACAGGTTTATTTACAGAACTTGCAGCAGGTGAAGTTTATACATATTATGTAACTATTGACACAACAAGCTTAACAGGATCTTCCAGTTCTATTGTAGCTTCAAAAAATATAGAATGGGTTGATGGTCCAACCGTGCAACTATCAGCTAGTACTAGCATCGCTTTTACAGGAGATAATGTTGAATTAACTGCTAATGGGCAAAATATATCAAACGCTTCATTTGAATTTTCAGAAAGTTATAATGATGGTGCTACTTGGTCGGTTGTTCAAGCATTTAGCTCAGATAATACTTTTACAGCAACAAAGGCTTGTGGAACAAATCCAGGTGTTGTTAGATACAAAGTAAGAATGGACGGTACTAATTCTATAACAAATACTCCGCTAGCTAGCCCTGTAGAAAGCGATCAAACAAATAATAAAATTAATGTAGTTTGGAATGATGCACCGGAATGGAATTTATATTTTGAAAGTTCTCAAGCTATATTACATTCTATTTGTGATACTGATATAAATACATTGCAGCAAGTTGCATTATTTGGTAATACATTAACAGGAGCACCAAATGACCCCTCATTTACTACTAAATTATACCAAAATTGTGAAAGAACAATTGATGCAGGAAGCGGTGGAACATATTTACACATAGCTCCAAATGGGACTAAAAGATATGCTTATTTTAATGGTGCTAATATTTCGGCGCAACCAAATAGCGCTACTGGGTGGTTATCATGTAGTAATATGTATTTAACAATTATAGATGGCGCACAAACTATTGATATAACTAATCAAACTATAGAAAAATGTGCTAATATAGATTTAGTGCAAATTACGGCTAATATTGAAGGATTTGAGTATGATGAAATTTTATGGTCACCTACTGGAAGTACTTCTTTATCAACTACAGCATCATCAGAAACTGTACAATCAATAACTTATATATGTACTGCAACAAATAACACCACTAATCAAACTTTAACAGCAAGTGCAACTATTGATTTTGTAAATTGTAGCACATTGGTAGCGGCAAGAAAATGTGCGAGTACAACGCAGCCATTAAGATATTTACGAGTAGATGGTATAGCTAGCATGGCAAATGCAGGCGATGTTGTAGAATTTACAGCTATAAATAATAGTACTTTACCTGAAGGTGATGGCTGTTATGAACTTGTGCAAAAAACAGGAGTTACAGAATCAGATAATATAACAGTTTCTGTAACCGATGTAGTAGGATTTTCGGATTGTGATTCGTGTAATTGTGACCCTACGGGGACTTCAGAATTTACTAATATATCTTTTTCAGATGCTATAAAATATATTTATGCAGACGGAGGAGGCTATAATACAATAACATTAAGCGCGAGTGTAACAAATGCAATTTGTCTTTCAACCGCTAGTTACCAATGGTATGCAGGGTTGTCTACAGATAAAACAAGCCATATATCAATAAAAACAACTAGTTCTAATTCAACTACAGTAACATATCAAGAATTAACAAGCGCGGGATTATCAATAACACCAGGTTCAACACTAGTGCATTATCATTGTAAATTAAGTTACACAATAGGAAACGGTAGTTCTCAATCTGCTGAATCAGATAGTACACAAGGTATGTCGTGGATAAACTTACCTGAATTTACGTTGTCGTATTTAAATTCAGGAACAGCTAGTAATCCTGATGACTCTATATGTTCCAGTACTAGTGGCTCAACTTTATATCCTGTTTTTGGAAATGAAGGACAAGATCCAGGCCAAGATAATCTTTTACTTGCTACTAAATTTTATTCTAATGCTGAAAGAACACAAACGCCAGCAAATGGAACATGGAAATCTAACTATGGCGGGAATGCTACAAATATTTATACATACTTATTAAATGGTGTGCCCCAAACCCCCACGAATGCGGTACAAGGTACTAATTGGAGGGCTTGTGCGGCTAATTTTAGTTTAACATCAAATAGAGGAGATAGCGGCTATACGCTATGTAATAATTTAACAGCTAATTTATTTGCTAATTATGATCCTAATGTATTAACATTGAATACATCTACATATGAGTGGAGAGTTAATAATGTAGTGCAGACAAGCTCTAATGGTCAAGCTAATTTCACAGCATCAAACCCAGGCGGTGCAGGGCTTGTTATATATGGTGTGTCAGTGCAAGATACAAATGGAATCCCATATGAAGACCAATTTCAAATACAATGGCAAGACTGTAGTGTTAAGGTAAGGGTAAGAAAATGTGGTAATTCAACCGGTTATGCTGTTGCTACAGTTTTAGGAACCTCAACAATTGCAAATGGAGTTTTTGAACTAACTGCTGAGCCAAATCAACAATTACCAGAGGGCAATGGTTGTTATACAATATTACAAACAACGACTGAATCGTCTAATGCAGAAGTTACGGCTATAGGGCCAAATGGAGATTCAGGCCAACCTTATGCAAGTTGTAGCGTTTCCGCGTGTAATCCTGTAGATGAATTTTATTTATTATCAAGATGTCTTGATGGAGCACAATACAGAACGTCACAAACTATAGAAAACCTTAGTTATTATGTAAATCAAATTTTAGAATATAATACTCAATCATATACGGTAATAGGTACAACTACTAATACAGGTATAACATCAATTTCAAGTTTTACAACTACCAGCTATACTAGTTGTCCAGCATATTATGGATTACAAAAATGTTCTGACCAATCTACTAATCATAGATCAGGTGTAGATGTAGAGCAATTTACATTAAATGTAGGGGATAGAGTAAGCGATATACTTACTGGGGAATTTTATGTTGTTCAAAATAACACAGCAACATCAGGTAATTTAGCTACTGTGGTTAGCACAGGTTTAACTGGATGTCCAGAACCTACACAAAATTATTATCAAATTAGAGAATGTTCTACAGGTACAGATTATAGAACGCAAAGAACAACAGACGCTGTAGTTCTTTATGTTGGAAATATAGTATATAATCAAACAGGTGATGTATTTTTTACAGTTATATCAAATACAGCGCAGGTTGGTGATTTTCCAGAGTACTCAACACAAGTTTACCAGTCTCCTTACAGTAGTTGCCCGCTGGGTAGTTATAATTGTAATACTTATAATGATTGGGTAACAGCATCGTATAATTCTAGTACAGGCAATATAACACTTACGCCAGTTAGAAATACAACAACTGTTACAACTTATTCTCCAACAAATACCGCTTCAGGACAAGGAGTAATAACTGTGACTTATAGTTTTCAAGATTCAGATGTTAACTGGAGTAATACAGATGAAATTATTTCAGGTTGTACAATAACTGTTGATACAGGTACAGCTACTGTATATAGAGCTACATTTACAGATTGTGATGGACTTGGTTCAACTATAAATGTTACTAGTAGCCAACAAATAGATACAGACCAAGTTCTTTCAGATGGAGTTACTTGTTATCAATTTGCAAATAATAATGGTGGTAGTCCAGAACAAGATATAACAACATATACTTCTTACAACGAACCTGATTTAGATTCTACAGGAAATTGTGGAGTTTGTGACGCTGTAGTAAATCCAACTACAACTACAACTACGACTACTACTCTAGCTCCTTGTATAGCGGTTGATGTATATAAAACAAGATTCAATCCAGCTACAAACCCAGATGCAATGAGTATTTTATGTGGTAATGGATTTGCAACAACACAATATTTTAACGCAAGCTCAGTAGGTGCTGCAACTATATATTATTCAGATTTTACCTGTACTACATATAAGAGCACAGCTGAATACATTTCTGACGCTAATAATACATCACAATATTATTATTGGAATGGTAATTCATTAACATTAATTGGGAATACTGGGCCGTGTCAATAATTAAATAAAATTTTATGATATATATATGCGCTCAGCCAGCTATATTATATTATGCTTGGCAGATAGATACAATGCTTTATAATTTTAAAGATACTGGGATAGACTTAAATAATGTACATATTGTTTGTTCATTTAAAGCTCCTATTGATCCATATTTTAGAAAATTAGAAAAAAAATATTCAGCTAAATTTTTTTATTATCAAGATACAAGGTTTGAACCTGATTATATATCTAGTATACGACCACATATATTGGCTAAACATTTTGAAAGTAATAAATATTTAGAAACCACTCCTATATTTTATCATGACTGTGATATTGTTTTAGCTAGGCCGTTAGAATTAAAAAATTATATAAGCAATAATATAAATTATTTATCTGATACAATTTCATATATAGGGCATGATTATATAAAAAGCAAAGGGGAAGAAGTATTAAATTTAATGTGTAAAGTAATGAATATATGCTCTTGCAAAGTTAGAGCTAATCAACACAATTCAGGTGGAGCACAGTATTTATTAAAAAACATACCAGCTGATTTTTGGAAAGCGGTAGAAGATGATAGTGAAAACTTATTTTATGCTTTAACAGAATATAATAAAGTTAAAAAGCAACAAGACCCAGAATACCACGAATTACAAATATGGTGCGCTGATATGTGGGCTTTATTATGGAATTTATGGAAAATAAATAGGCCTACAGCAATAATACCAGAAATGGATTTTGTATGGCCAGTTGAAAAACGGGATTCAATACAAGGTAAATCAATAATTCATAATGCTGGAGTTTTAAATAATAAAAATAGATTATTTTATAAATCTGACTATAGATCTAAACTTCCAGATTTAAATTTAGATATTGATGAAACAAAGGTGTCTTCGTTCTATTATAGCTTTGTAAAAAAAGCATTATTAACGTAATAATAACAATATGAGTCAAATAACACTTAATATAACAGCACATAATAATACGTCTTTACAGATAGGTGATACATTGTATTATTTGGGTACAGATAGTAATAAAAAAAGAATTGGCCCGTTGTTATCAAAAACAACATCTACAATAACATGTGATACCGATGCTAATAGTGATTTAACACAATTAAGTGCATCAAGCTATTTATTTTTTGGCAAAGATCATGTTATCAATACTTCCGGTATAATTGGATATTACGCTGAAGTTAATTTTTCAAACAATTCTGAACAAGAGGCTGAGTTATTTGCAGTAAATTCAGAAATATTTATAAGTAGTAATTAAAATGGCATTAGGAGCATTAATAAAAGCGGGATCAGTTTTAATCCCAGGCATAGCTAAAGGTATTGGATCTCTTTTTGGAGGAAGAAAAAGAAGAAGAAGAGAAAGAGCTGCTATGTCAACATACCAAAACGAATTATCAGCATACAAAACATTTGACTTTACAAACCCATATGCAGGTTTAGAAAATAGAATGGAAGATTTAAAAGTTGCAACAGGTGCGGCTGAATTCCAATCTCAACAACAAGAAAGAGCTTTAGCGCAAGGTTTAGAGGCTTTAAGAGGGACTGCAGGGGGTACTGGCGTTGCTGCAATTGCACAGGCTTTAGCACAACAGCAAGCAAGAGGCCAACAACAAATATCCGCAAGATTAGAGCAGCAAGAATTAAGAAATGAATTAATATC
>Ga0213859_10000157_pt1 | contig 31354 bp, 35 predicted proteins | sample PICome_2_FD_160133 | JGI IMG/M metagenome (GOLD analysis project Ga0213859, IMG submission 160133) | Coastal seawater microbial communities near Pivers Island, North Carolina, United States - PICO304 | ecosystem: Environmental > Aquatic > Marine > Coastal | place: USA: North Carolina...
ATACACCGCAAAAAAACGAGCTGACGCGTCGGCGCTGTGTATTCTGCGCATGGTCGGCAGCGACCCCACCGAGGCCGTGTTTTATGTTGAGGACGTTGTTGCGAAACGCGTTGAGGCGCCCGACTTTTTCGGGGAGGTGCGGATGGCGCTTGCCGATTTTCCCGGCGCGCAGGCGGTGTTTCGATATGCGGGGCCTGAAAAGGGCATGATCGACACAATGAAACGCGAGGGCATACGGGTGAAGGGCATCCCCACACGGGGTGACAAGTACACCAACGCTCAAGAGTTTGCGGCCGCGTGGAATGACGGCCGCGTTTTGGTGCCGCGGCGCTACGCTGACGCCGATGAGGTGCCGCACTGGGTGCAGCCGTTTGTGGATGAGGTGCAATCGTTCACCGGCGTAGACGGCCGGCATGACGACATGGTTGACGCGGCAATCTCGGCTCATTTGGCCTGCGTCGGCTCGCCTGCGGTGGTGTGGCTTTGAGTTTGGGGATCGCTGCGCTACGTTGGCCGCATGAGCATCTTTCAACGTTTGTCAACTTTCTTAGGCTTGGGGCAATCGGCCGAGTTTCGGCAGATGCTCAGCGAGCCGGTGCAAAAATTCGAATACGTCGACAACATCGGCAACACAACGTCATTGCTCGCGCAGCTCGTCGGCGGGGGCAAGGGTTCCGGCGTTGCTGCCACGCTGGCCGCATACAGCGCCGTCCCGACATTGCGGCAGACAGTCGGCCGCGTTGCTGAAAACGTTGGCGCCACACGTTGGCGCCTGTTTGTGTCGTCGTCATCGGCCGAGGGCATGGCCACCGCTCGGCGCCTGCGCTCGCTGAAGGCGACGACAGCGCGCGATCTTGAGCGCCGGCACAAGGCGATTGAAAAGGCGATGGACGCCGGTGAGCTGCGTGAAGTTGAGGCGCACCCGTATCTTGACCTGCTCGACAAGGCGAACGACGCCATGACCGGCCTGAGTTTTCGCGAGCTGACGCAGGTCTACATTGACAGCGTGGGCGAGTCGTTTTGGGAGATTGAGCGCGGTGACGCCGGGTTGCCGGTGGCGCTGTGGCCAATTTCACCGGTCAGAATCAAAAAGGTGCCGATGGCAGGCGACTCAAGCGCCGGTGCTGCGTTTGAGGTGTCGATGAAAGACGGCGAGACGCGCACGCTGCCGGCCGCCGATTGTGTTTGGATGCGCAAGATCAACCCCGTCGACCCCTACGGCCGCGGCAAAGGCATTGCGCAGGCGCTCGCCGACGAGATTGACGCCGATGAGCAGGCGGCAAAACAAATCGTCAGTTTTTTTGCAAACAACTCGATCCCGTCCGCAGTTATCAATCTCAAGGGCGCTGCTGAAGACGCTGTAAAGGCGGCCCGCGTTGGATGGGAGCAAAACCACGGGGGCGCGGCGCGCTCCAACAAACTGCATTTTACCAACGCTGAAGACATGAGCATCATGCAGCTATCGTCAGCGTTTAAAGATTCGCAGATGATTGATTTGCGCGATTTTGAAAACAAAATGCTGCGGCAGACATTTGGCGTGCCTCCTGAGATCGTGGGTATCTCTGAGGACAGCAACCGCGCCAGCATCTACGGCGCTGAAAGCATTTTCGGCAAGTTTGTGCTGATGCCGCGGCTTGAGTTTTTGCGCACTGAGCAACAGGTGTGGCTGCTGCCGCAATACCCACAGGGTGAGCGGTTGATTTTGGAATATGACAACCCCCTGCCGCCTGATCAGGATTTGCAAGCCGACCTCATGCGCGCCGCGCCGTGGGCGTTTTCCGTCAATGAGGTGCGCAACCTAGCAGGGCAACCGCCGTTTGACGGTGAGGCGGGCGCTGCCCGGTGGATTCCAAGCGGCGGCGATTTGATGAGCGTCGAAGATGCGCTCGAGGAGGATCAACCCGACGAAAACGGCGATCACTCCGCCGACGTCGACGCGGCCGCGGAGGGTGAGCAGAGCTTGGGAAAGTCTTACCCATCGCCGGTTAAGCGGTTTGGCGTTGATGACGTTGAGGCTGTTGACGCTGAGTTTGACGCTGAGGATCTGCTCATCGAAACAGAAGAAATCGCAGAAAAAGTGGCTGAGGAGTTTGGACAGGACATGCTTGATCTGCTCGGCGTCGGCCTGATTTTTTCGATTCTTGCGATCGAGGTGCAGGACGCGTTAACGGCGCACCGTGCTCACATGGTTTTTGTGAATGAAACGTCTCAAAAAATCATGCGCGAGAAAATGCAAAGCGCCATTGCTGCTGGCGCCGCCACAAGCGAGCTGCGCACAGTGGCCGAAAGCGTTTTTGATAATTTTGCAAAAACGCGGGCGCCAGCTATCGCCAACAGTGAGGTTGTGATGACAGCATCATCAGCCAGACTTGCCGGAATGCGCGCGGCCGGAGTCACACACAAGATCTGGTACACAAGACGCGATGAACGGGTAAGAAAAACGCACACCGAGTTGGAGAGCAAGGTGCTGCCGCTTAACGAGCGTTACCGCGTCAGCGACGGCGATTCTGCCCTTTACCCCGGCAACTTTTCGACAGTAAACAACAACGCAAACTGTCGGTGCGTTTTGAGGGCGCACAGCAAGGGACGAAAGAACGCAGACGATCGCATGATTGCCGAAGTGGTCAGCAAGTATCAAAGGTGGGAAGCAATATATGCGGCGGCCCTAAACAGGGGGTTTGCGAAACAGCGATCCCGCGTGCTACGGGTCTTCGGGTAGGAGCAACGCATGAATCTCACAAAGCTGCTAGGCAAACTGCAGAAACGACAAAACACGTCAACCGACGTGGGCGAAACCGATAGCGGTGAGCGCGTTCTTTTCAAGCGCGGTGACCTGCAGTGTGACGGCAGCCTCTCAGAGCTGCGCGAAAAGATCCACGACGAAACGGCCGGCTTTGGCGTGCCGTTTGTTGTGTCTGACTCAGAGGTTGACCGCGACAACGATCGGGTCATGGCCAAGGGTTTGAACCTTGAAAATTTTCTTGCGGCAAAAGCGCCCGTTCTTTTCGCACACAACCAGCGTGACCTGCCCGTTGCCCGCGCTCCCGACACACAACGAGTTGGCAACCGAATCAAAAGCACCGCTCAATTTCCGTCTGCTGACCTGTATGAGTTCGGCAACACCGTTGGCCGCCTCGTGCTCAATGATTTTCTTGGGGCTGCGTCAATCGGATTTTTGCCCACAGAATGGAAGTTCATCGATTCCCGCGGCGATTGGGCTGTCGACTTTCTAAAGGCGGATTTGCTCGAGTACAGCATTGTCCCGGTGCCGGCGAACCCGCGCGCGCTTGTCGGCGCAAAATCAATGGGCATTGAGCTGCGCAGCGTCGTTGAGTGGTGCGAAAAAACGCTTGATGAAGGCGGGGCAATCGTTGTGCCGCGCTCGGCCGTTGAGGAGGCGCGCAAGGCGGCCGAGGGGGATCGCGTTGTGCTGAGCGTCGGCGGATGGGACATCACCAAAAGCGCACCAGAGCAAGAGGACAGCGCGGCCGTTGAGGCCGATGAGGCGGCCGCCGAGGATGCACCAAGCGTGGCCGGTGACGCCGATGAGGCGCCCGCGGCCGCACAAGCGGCAGAGGAGCCAGCGGCAGAGGAAAAGGCCGCCGAGGCTGATGACATCCCCGATGAGGCCGAGGTTGCGTTCACCGCAAATGACCTCATTAAAGGGATGCGCGATCTTGCTGAAACCGTTGAGCGGCTTTCTGAGCGGCTTGACGACATTGAGACAGAAACCAAATCCACCGAATCGGCCGACGTTGCCGAGGCGGGGCCAGCCGAGGAAATCGCAGACGGGGGCCTTGATGCTCTCGTCGGCCTGCCTCGCAAAGAGGTTGAGCGCATTGTTGACGACATGATCGCCAACAGGCGCAAGGCCGCAAACATTGAACACCAACGGAAAACAGGCGAGCTGCCTGAGTTCTAAGGGGAGGCGTCAAAGATGAGCGACGCAATCGAAAACGTGACCACAAAATCCGAGGTTGAGGCGATTGTCAAAGAGCGCCTTGACGTTGACCTTGAAGAACAGCGCCAAGTTGGTGCGGAGCAAGTGAAGCAACGCAAGCAAAGCGTGCGCGAAATGGGCGGCACCATCGCCCGTGACGGCAGCGTCAGTTTCGCTGAAAGCGGCACCAAAGAGGGTCTTGGCCTTGCTCGCTTTGCAATGACCGTGGCGGCTGCTGAAAAACTCAACAAGCCTGTCATTGAGGTTGCCAAGAGCTGGGCCACCCGTGGCGTGCTCGGCCGCACCGTCAAAAGCGCAGAGCACATTGTTGCCTCGCTTGAGTCTGCAGAGCAAAAGGCGCTGAGCGAAAGCATCGGCGAAGATGGCGGGTTTTTGGTGCCTGAGGAAATGGCACGCGAAATCATCCCCCTTCTGCGCGCTACCGCGGTTGTGCGTGGCAGCGGCGTGCGTCAAATGCCCATGCCCTCCGGCAACTTCAACCAAAACTTTGGCAACAGCCCGAGCGAAGCGAACTATGTCGGCGAGCTGGCCTACATCCCGCCGTCGCAGCCGTCCTTTGGTCAACTGTCGCTGAACGCAAAGAAGTTGGCCGCGCTGGTGCCGATCTCCAACGATCTTCTGCGTGACGCTGTGCCCGAGTTTGAACCCTACGTGCGCGACGACATCATGCAGGTGATGGGCCTGCGTGAAGACCTCGCTTTCTTGCGTGGCGTCGGTTCGGAGTTTGCACCCAAGGGGATGCGCTTCATCGCTGAAAACGTCGTTGCTGCAACCGATGACGGCGGCAGCGTCACCGTGGCAACCGTCACCAACGACCTGTGCGCGGCGCTCGAGACGCTTGAAACGTCCGAAATCCCCGGCACCCGGCTTTGCTGGTTCATGTCGCCACGCTCCAAATACTACCTGATGTGCCAGCGCGGCGCTGACGATCAGTTCATTTGGCGTGACGAGATGCTGCGCGGCACCCTCATGGGCGTGCCCTTCCGCACCACCACGCAGATCCCCAACAACCTTGGCGGCGGCACTGAGTCTGAGATTTACTTGGCCGACTGCGCTGAGTTGATGATCGGCGATTCCCTCGCAATGACAATGGATGCCTTCCCCGGTGGCGCTTACCAAAGCACCGCAGGCGGCACCATCCGCGCGGGTATTAGCACCGATGAGACGATCCTGCGCGCCCTCGCCCGTCACGACTTCGGCGCCCGCCAACGCGGCAAAGAGGTTTACGTTATCGATCAGGTTGATTGGTTCAACTGACCTGACCGCCACTGAGTAGCCCCCCTCGCGTTGAGGGGGGTGCGCTTTCCCTCGCATGGCTCAACCCAACAGGAGTTCAAAATGAGCATGACCCAAAAGCGAAACATCGGCGCGTTGCTTGCGGCTGGCGGTGAGGTTTCGATCGCATCCGTCGCCGGTGGCGCTGCCTCAGGCAACGTCGACGGCGCTGTCATTGACCGTCTGCCCGCCGGCTCATCGCAGCGGCACGATTCGGCTGTTGTCACCGGCGCATTGATCGGCGATTCGCTCGCCGGCGCACAAACCGGCACGCTGGCCACCATTGTGCAGCACAGCGACGACAACTTGACGTTCACCGACTTTGTGACCTTGGCTGACGTCGTTGTCACCGGCGGTGGCACCGAGTCGACCGCGGCAAAGCTGGACGTCAACCTTCTTGGCGCCAAGCGCTACATTCGCACGCGTCAAACGCTGACCGTTTCGGCCGGTGCTGGCTCCACCGCGTTTGCCGGCAACCTTGTGCTCAGCGCGGCCAACCTGCCCGCCTGATAAACAGCACAACAGGCCGAGGGGGCAGCGTCGTCAAACACGCTGCCCCTTTTTTTGTGGTGATCTCTGCTGTACGTTGAGGGCGCCCCACCACAGGCGGGCACAAAGGAAAGTCAATGACAGAAAAAGTATTTGTGAAGTTCATCCAGCCAAACGGGATGCATCAACCCGGCGATCTCGCCGCTCTCGATGAGGAATACGCCGAAAAGCTGGCCAGCGCCGACCCCCCGCGGGTGCGTTTCCCGGCCGCCGATGAGCCTGACGTTGCTGAGGCAATTGAGCGGCGCAAGCGGCGCTCAGCGGTTCGGCTGCGCAAGCAAGCGGCCGCACGCGCAAAAGAGGTGCAGCAGCTCGAGGTGGGCGAAAAGTTCTTGAAAGAAAACCCCGATGTTGATGTGAAGCCAAAAGCGCGCAGCACCAAGAAAGACGGCGAGAAAAAAGCCAGCCGGCGCAACAAGCCGATCAAGGTTGAGGAGTAGACAATGGCGCCCGTTGAGCTGACAACAACGTCACGCGTTGCCGCTGAGTTGGGGGTTGAGTGCAGCACCGACCTGCAAAAGACGCTGCTGCCCATCATCCGCTCAGTGTCCGCCACCGTTGAAAAGTTTTGCGGGCGAAAAATGTCTTACAAGGCCGCGGCCGTCGAAACCCGTACAGGTGTCGGCGGCCCGCGGTTGCGCCTGCGCAGAACGCCGGTTCGGTCGTTGACGGCGCTGCAGTACGTTGATCTTGACGGTGACGTTGTGAGCGATCTGACGCTTGACGGCCTGCAGATTGAGGACATCGACGACGAAACCGGGCACGGCACAAGCGGCCTCGTGTACCGCGCCGGGGGTTTCCCCAGCTCGGCCGTGTATCTGCCATACATCACGCGGCCGATGAAGGTAGGCAGCGAGCGGCCAAACTATCGCGTTACGTTTGCCGGTGGATGGGTCACCCCGTCGCAGGAGGCGGACGACGAAAGCGTGGATCTGCCCCGTGACCTGCCCTATGACATTGAGGAGGCCGTTGTGCTGGAGGTGGTCAGCCGATACCGCCGCCGAGGCGCAGACCGCGACATCAAAACCGAGCGGCTGTTGAGCGGTTCGGTGACGTATGAAAGCGCCAGCGCCCGCCGGTACGGCATGAATGACATGAGCCTTGAAATGCTGCGGCAATACAGGATTCCAGCCGATGGGGTGATCTGATGGATTTGTCTCATTGGATGACGTCAACGATCGTGGCCCGCAAACTCAGCGGGACAGACGGCCGCAATCGTCCGGTGTATGAGGCGGCGCGCACAATCAAGGCCGCGGTTGAGCCGTTTTTTGACCGCATTGAGGGGCCTGACGGCATTGAGCGCAGGGCGCAGACAAGGGTTGCAACGCACACGCAGCTCAACGCTGAGGATCACGTTTGGATCGTGAGCGACGGCGCCAACGCCGATGACCTCACCGCTGGCCTGCGCCCGCTGGCGGTTCGCATTGCCTCGCTGCCAACCGGCGCGCAACTGTTTGAGGTGTATTTGTGAGAGTCAAGGCGAGGGGTATCAGCGCAGAGGTTACGATTGACGGCATCGACGACCTACGCCGTGAACTGAGCACCCACAAAAGGCGATACCCAAAAGCCCTGTCCGCTGCCATTTTTAAGCAAATGATGATTGTGTTCAGGGAGTCTCAAATTGAGGTCCCCGTTGACACGGGCAACCTGCGCGCGTCTGGGTACGTCATCCCGACACTGAGGCGGAAAAGGCATTTTGCGGTGACCGTGGGCTATAACACTCACTACATGGTTTGGGTTCACGACATGCACAGGAAGCGGACAGGCAACGGCAAGTCCCGATATTTAGCGGACCCCTTCAATTATCGGCGCCCGCGTATGTTTGAGTATGTGCGCGCGCTGACCAAGCGATACGTTAAGACAGGCCGTTGGGAAACGCCGCGCGTTGTGGACGGCAAGCCGCCGCCGGGGAGAGACTAGTGAGTGATCGTGTTTTGCCGCTTGATCTTGCTCGCGCAACGGCCGAGCGCATTCCGTCGCTGACCTACTCGCTGACGTCGGCCGCTACCGACATCCGCGTTGGCCTGCCGACCCCGCAGGCCAAGTTTGGCCCGTCAGGTTTTGAGGTGTTTTTTTTCTCGTCAACAGGCTCACAGTCGACGCGGGCGCCTGACGGCAAGGGCGTTGACCGGCCGGGGGCGCAGTGTCGCGTCAGGGCGCCGAGGGATAAAGAGTTTGAAGGGCGCATATTGGCCCGCCAGATTGCCGAGGCATTCAATCACAAACCGCCTGACGGGTTTCTCAACACGTTTGTTGAGGGCGATGGCGTCAACGAGCTGGGCGCCGGCCTTGCCGGTGAGCCTGAGTTTTCGATCAACTTTAGCGCGCTCATGGCACGGCTGCCCCGTCAGGTGTACGCGGGCGCGTCGGCGTCTCAGCCGCTCACAGACGCGGCGATCAAGTCGCTCGATGCGCTGGGCTTGCTGCCGTTCCGTTTTTGCTCTGCTGCGGTGTCTGTGGCCGCTGGTGAGCGTATTTATTTGGCCTATGCGGCCGACCTTGGCAGCACCCCGCTCTTTTTCCTCAACGGGGTTGAAACCGCGTTCACCGAGATCAGCGATAGCGTCACCGTCGACACGCAGATCGGACCCTACCCATACCGCGTTTTTGAGGGGCCTGCCGGGTTGAGCGCGGCCGCCTATGTCGTCGACATCAAATGACGGTTTTTCGGTTTTCATGCGTGGCAGACTTTCGCGCGGTTCGCGTCTCTGATACCGGTGAGCGATCAGCGCCACGCCGCGCCAAACTCAGGAGCACAACATGCCTGCAACTCTGATCCCCGTCATCGATCTCGGTGCGTTCGGCCTGTCGGCTGGCGCCGCCGATTCCTACACCGGCTGTGATGCCGTCAATGGCAACTATTGCGTCAACAGCGGAAAAGACCTGTATTTGACGTTTCACAATCAGGACGTGTCCGCGCACAACGTCGTTCTGTCTGACGTGCCTGACGTCAACGGCCGCACGCTGCAGACCGCCGAGAAAACGATCAACATTGCTGCCGGCGCCCGCTATACCATTGGCCCTTTTGACTCCACATTGTGGAACCAGAAAAGCGGCACCGAGGCCGGCGGGGTGATTTTCACCGCTGATGACGCCTCGATCGAAGTCTTTCCACACCGCAAGGCGTAAGCCGCGCACACACACCGACGAAAAACCCTAGCCACCCGCTCAGACGGGTCAGGAGCACACAATGAGCGCAACAGCCGGACGCGTGGCCCGTCTTGAGGTCAGCACTGACGACATCACCTACTTTGACGTCGCCCCTTGGGTTGATGGCACCTTGCAGATTGAGGTTGAAGCCCTTGACTGCACCAGCCACCAAAGCAACGGATCCAAAGAGTTCATCCCCAACCACGACAACGCCACGATGAGCTTTCAGCTCTTTCGCGACGAAACCGAAAACGGCCAGACCATTTTGCGTGACGCCGTGTTCACCAAAGCGGTGCTTTACTTCAAAGTGTACCCCACCGTCGCCAGCGGCGCCGACGTTTACGAGGCGCAAGGCTTCTCCACGCAGTTTGACGAATCGTTCAACCGCGACGAGACGCAGAACATTGACGGCACCATTCAGCTGTCAAGCCTCGTCAAGAGCACACAGCCTTGATAGGTTCGCCGCACCGACTAGGGGCGCCCCACTCGGGGCGCTCTTTTTTTAGGAGACACCGATGAACATCCTACGCGGCGAAATCGAAATACGCCCTTCCCTGCAAAAAACCCTACGGCTGAAATTTGACAGCACCGCCGTTGAATACTTTGAGGCACAAGCGGGGATCCCGCTGATGAGCCTGAATCAAAACATGGGTGACACGTCGCTCAGGCTGTTGCTGCAGGCTGGCAGCCAGCACATGAACCCGGTAATCACCGAGGAAAAGGCGCGCGCTATCATCGATGATATGCCTTTCGCCGATGACCCCGACGTTGAAAGCGGCAAGGTGCATGACAAAATGCAGGTTTGGCAGTTGCTGATGACGGCCGTGAGCCGCTCGCTGCCGGGGATGACCAAATCGGGTTTTATCGAACAGGCTCGCAAAGCGGGCCTGACGGAAGCGCACGGCCTGCCGCCGCTGGAGAATCCCGATTCGTAGACTTTGAGTCGCTGTTGGTTGATTTTTTGCGCACAGGTCACACCGTCGATCAGTTTTGGCGGTTGACCCTGCGTGAGATCAACCTGCACATTGTGGCTTTCAACAAAAACCGAGACGATCAGCTTTACCGCGACGCCACATGGACGGCGCACCTGATGAACGCCAGCGGCAACATGCGCACGCGCATGACCGCGCGCAAACTGCTAGGCGGCGATACCGTCAAACGTGTCACGCAGCAAAAACCTGCCACCGAGGCCAACAACGCGGCCGCTTGGTCTGCTATCGGTACAGCAGTAGGCACGCGGCAGCAGCAGGAGCAATACCGGCGCAGGCTGGCCGCAACAAAAGAGGAAAGCCGCCAGCGCATAAGGGCGGCGCAGAAGGCGCGACAGGCGCAGAAGGCGGCAGGCGATGAGTAACCTTGGGAAACTTTCCGTCACGCTCGCCGCCAACTTCAAACAGTTTGAACAGGCGTTCAACAAAGCGCAGGGGGACGTCAAAAACTTTGAAATGTCGGTCGGGAAAACCGCCGCGGCGCTGCAGAATTTCGCCGGCCCTTTGGCGTCGGCGTTTTCTGTTGGCGCCGTTGTCGCCGGCATCAACGCCAGCATTGACGCCTTTGCCGAGTTTGAGGCAACGCTCACGCGCGTCGGCGGGGTGTCGCGCACGCTGGGCACCGACAGTTTTGACGAGTTGGCAGCGTCAGCCCGCAACCTTGCAGCGTCCACCGAGTTCACCGCGTCTGAAGTCGGTGAGGCGATGAAGTTTCTGGCTATGAGCGGCCAGAGTGCGAACACGGTTTTAGAATCGACACCCAAGGTGCTGCAGCTCGCGTCAGCGGCAATGATGGACGTTGCGCAGGCGGCGGACATTGCAACAAACGTGATGACCGGTTTCGGCATGACGGCCACGCAGTTGGGCAAAGCCAATGACGTGTTGTTCACGACGACGACAAACAGCAACACGTCAATGCAGCAGCTCGGTGACGCGTTCAAGTTTGTTGGGCCTGTTGCCAAGTCTGCCGGGTTGAGTTTTGAGGAAACGGCCGCGGCAATCGGTGTGCTCGGCAACGCCGGCCTGCAGGGCGAAATGGCGGGCACCGCGTTGAGGGGGATGATCACCAAGCTGCTGGCACCGAGCGGCAAGGCGTCAAAGATTATCAAGCGGCTCGGCATCGACGTTGTGACGGCCACCGGTCAGATGAAGCCGATGCGTGAGGTCGTTGACCAACTCGCGAAAAGCGGCGCCACAACCGGCGAGCTGATGCAGATTTTTGGGCAGCGTGCCGGCCCCGGCATGGCGGCGCTGATTAGTCAGGGCACCGCTGCCATTGAGAAGCTAGGCGACTCCATCGACAAGGGCGCAGGCTCGGCCGCCAAGATGGCGGAGGCCAATCTCAAGACGTTGCAGGGGCAACTCAAGATCCTTGGCTCGGCGTTTGAGGAGCTGAAGATCACCGTTGGCGAGGGTTTTGCGCCGATTCTGAAAGACACGTTGATCCCGATTCTGCGCGAGACGATCAACCTGTTTGCGTATCTCGGCAAAGTGATCTCGTTTACCGATGGCGAGACGTCGACGGCCGCGGATCGGCTCGCCGAGGCGGTGGCAGAACGCGCGCGGATGATTAACACGTTTCAGGTGCGCATCCAAGAGTTGCAGGCCAGCATGCGCAACGGCGGCACCATTGACACCGCCGACGCCACACGGCGCATTGAGAACCTGACGAAAGCAATCGAGCGGCTGCGCAAAAAACAGATTGAGGCGCGCCACGAGTTGACCGGCGCCGCGCCCGCGGCCAAAAACGTAGCCAGCGCAACGAACGGCATTTCAGACGCAGCAGACAAGGCGGCAGCGCGATTTAAAAAGATGCGCGACAGCGTTGAGCGCGCGTTGAAGGCGTTTGAAGAAAAAACGATCAACATTGAGCTAAAAGAGGGCGCCGAGGGGCCAGCGCAAGCGGCGGCTCGAAAGCTGGTGCGCGAGTTTGAAAAGCTGACGGCCGCGCGTGAGAAAATCAACCAGATTGAACTGGCTGGCGTTCGGCGACAACGCGCGGCGCTGACGGCCGAGCTGGCAAAGATTAAAAAGAAGGCCGGCGAGGGCGCAGACAACGCGGCTGAGGCCGTGCTGCGTCGATTGCGGCGGCTGCCAGCACAGGCGCAACGCTCCACAGACAGGCTCAACGCGACGCTTGAAAAACTCGGCAACAATGCAGAGTCACAGGCGTTGGCGTTGCTGGAGACGTCGAAAACATATCGAGATTGGGATCGCGCAATGCGCGAAATGCGGGACGCGGGGATCTTGACGGCCGAGACGTTTGACCGGCTGCGCGCCGAGATTGACCCGGCAAAGTTCAAAACAGGGCAGGCCAAAAGGCGCGACACTGACGCCGGTGAGGCATTTGCCGCGCTGTCAAAAGAATCGTTCGCCGCTCTTATGGAGGGGGGGTTGGATGCGTTCAATCGAGCGCAAAAGGAAGCTGCCGACAAAGCCAAGCAAAAGGCACAAAAAGAACTGCAGGCCCAAAAAGCGATCGAGGAAGCCGAAAAACAACGCATCGACAACATGCGTATCGCGCAGCTCGAATCAATGCAGAGAAACGACCTTGTTTGGCAACAGCTGGCAGGCTCAATGATTGGCGGCCTTGAGTCTTTTGTCATGGGTGCGTTTGATAGGATCGCGTCTCACGTCGTTGCCGCGTTTGACAACGCTATTGATTCGGTGGCGCAGATACTCACGGCAAACCAACGCGTCAGCGGCCTCGCCAATGCGTTTGCGCCGGTAGCGGGGATCCTCAGCACGCTCGGTGGATTGCTCGCCGCGTTTGCCGCCGGCGCCGCCGTTGCCGTGGCTGCAACCGGCGTTCTCGGCGTTGCTGCACAGGCTTTGATGGCGGTCTTCGCTGCAGGTGTCACATCCGCCGTTGCGCTAATTGCGACAATCGCAACGCTGTCAGGTATCTTGCTGGGGTTTGCAACCGCGCTTGTCGCCGGCTTGCTTGCACCGCTTATCCCCATCGCCACGGCAATGAGTGCCATTGCTTTCGCCGTCACAAACGCAATCGCCGCATTTGCGTTGTTGCCGGTGACCGCGGCCTCGCTTGTGTCTGCGTTTGCGTTTCTCGTTATGGAAACCAAATCATTCGGCGAGTTCACTGACGCGATGGGTGAGGCGCTGCAGCCGCTTGTTGACGCCGCCGAGCCGTTTGCATCAAACCTAATGTTTTTGACGGGCGTTGTTGCCATTTTGGCTGAGGCGTTCGTGCCGCTTGTCGCTGCGGTGGCCAACAGCGAGGCGCTCATGCGGGTGTTTTTGCTCGCAACGCAACTGGCGGCGTCGGCATTTCTTGATTTTGTCGGCGTGTCGCTTGGCATTATCGACTTTTTTATGATGCTCGGAAACGCCATGTTGACGCTGTTTCGGGTGCTCGCTGAGTTCACGGCCGGTGTGATTGAGTTGATCCCCGGCGGTGACGTCTACACAGAAGACATCCGGCGCGTTTCCAACGCTGCGCGGGACGCGTCCAACGCGCTTGAGGACATCCGGCCATCGCAAGAACAGCGCGAAAGTCTGGCCGAGGCGCGCGCGCAGATTTGGGCGGCCACGCTCGGCGACCTCACCAGCGCAGGGCGGGGGCTTGTGCCGCCGGTTGAGGACGCGGCCACGCAGTTTCAGGAGCTTTCATCACAAACGCAGGGCGTTGTTGAGGGGTTCAACTTTGAGCGGTTGCGGTTTGAGGCGGCCGGCGGTGGGCTTGGCGATTTTGCGGGCGCTGATGCTGGCGGCGGGTTTGCCGGTGACGCACCGGGCAGCGTTATCATCAACGGGCCGATCACCGTTGTTGCCAACACTCCTGAGGAAATGCTGCAGGAGTTGGAGCAACGGCAACGCCTCATTCAGTTTGTAAGCACTGGATCACCATCATTGTCTGCGAAGGGCACCGCAGCGCGCACGGTAGGCTAGACCATGACTGATTTTGTTGTGCTTGGCGGTTATCCGCTGCAGGTCAAAAGCGAAACCGCAAGCCAGCTCACCACCAACAAGGGTGACGTCGGCGTTTCGCACACCGGCGTCATACAGGACGCGCGGCGCGATGACGCGTTTGAAGCAACCTATCTGACGCCCTGCACCTCGCACGCCGAGGCGTGGGCGATTCGCAACCTCATTGACGGCAGCGCGCACCGCGTCGACTTTGCCGAGGGGCTTGAGGCATCAAGCGGCCTTGAGCCGCTGCCCGATGATTATGACCTGACGCTTGATTTCACCGGCGGCCGATGGGCCACGGCCGCGCTGCTGGCGTCAGGCTCAACGTTGACCTATCCGGCGCAACTCGCGGCCGATTGGTCGCTGTGCATTACCCTGCGCGATTCAACCGACCCCGCTGACGTGTTTGACACGTTTGTTGTGCGCTCAGACGGCCAAGAATGGAAAAACGGCACGGCGGGCACACACAACACCGCAAACTTTGTGAGCGTCGATTCTCAGGGCAACTGCGTTGTCACGAGCAATGACAAGACGGGCACAGCGGCCGCGATGCTGGTGGATGAAATCGGCCTTTTTGCGTTTTTGCTGAGTGACGAACAGGCGGCCACGTTTTCGCGGGGCGTTGAGCCGCTTTCACCGTTTCCGCGGCTCGAGTTGCACGGGGATCAAATCCCCGGCTTTGCCGGCCTTGTCGTTGTCGGCGAGCTGGAGGCTGACGCGTACCTGCAGGGCGCGCCCGCCGGCGCTTGGGAAAATGACCTTGCTGAGATCGGCTTTACCGTCAGGGAGTGGGCTGAGGTGCTACTTGAGCGCACGCCGCTGCCGGTGAGCCTGTACACGTTTGATGACGTCAACACGGTCGGCACTGTCATTGAGGACGTTGCAGGGGTGCAAAATGCGTCATTGGCTGCGCCAGCCACAAGCGGCGACGACATCGGCAGGGAGGGCCACGGGGAGGCGTTGAACACGGCGGCCGGCGGCCGTGCGTTTTGCGTCGATGTGACGGCGCACGACATCACCGGTGATTTGACGGTTTGCGGCTGGCTGCGCCTTGACTCGCTGCCGCTATCCAACGCAACGATTGCGGCGAAACTCGGCCTTTTTGTTGGGACTAGCTTTCCTTTTCACCTTTATGTGACGCCGGCCGGGTTGCTGGGCTTTCAACACGCAAGCGGCGCCACGGTTGACACGTTCGGCAGCACCGAGGCGGTCAGCGTCGGTGAATGGGTGTTTGTGTCGGCAACACGCAACGCCGGTGACGTTGAACTGCGCGTCAACTGCAGGCGTGACCCGGCGGGCGCCACGGCCGCAACGGTTGTGCCCGGTGCTTCGAATGTGGGCCTCTCAATGGGCGACAGCCTGCCCGGTCTGCTGGACGAAGTGGCCGTTTTCAATTCGGCGCTGAGTGACGCTGAGTTGTTTGCGCTGTACCTTGGCAGCCGACGCGGTGAGCGGTACGAAATCAGGGGCTAGGAAATGACCGATTTTTGCACGATCAACGGGTGGACGCTCAACACTGAGGACGGCAGCGCCGGCCTGACCTATGTTTACCCCGGCGGCCGTGTCTCTCAATCCACCTACAACAAACCGCACATCAACCGCGCAACCCGCCTGCCGGTGGCAACCGGTGAAACCTGCATTCTTGACCCCGATGACGCTGACACGCTCGAGGGTCTGCTTTTGGGCATGGGGCACCATTGGCAGTTTGACGCTGACTTGTGGAGCTTTGACGGGCTAGGGCCAAACGCCGGTTTTGCGGTTGTGCGTGACGCTACGGGGGGGCCATGGTCTGACGGCAGCGTGACGGTCACCGACATCACATGGACGTTTAACAAGCGGCAGGCGCTCGGCCGTCGCTGGTGCGTGTCTGTGTGGCGCTACAGCGGCGCAGTCTGGCAGCGGTGGGACGTCCGCAGCGATGGCGCTGTTTACCTCAACGGCGCGCGCGATGACACGTTGACAACCTCTTGGCTGGTTGTTGACACCGATGGCCCCGGCGCGGTGCGGTTGACCGGTGGGGATGAATTCGCTGATTTGACTGTTTACCGCTTTGAAGCGTCAGACGCGTTTTTGACGGCGAACTATGCTTGGCAGGCATCGCTCACACGGCAAAATCCGGCGCTGCCATATCTGGCGGTGAGCGGCACGCAGTTTGAAGATCCAACGCTGATTTACACAGCAAGCGGCGCCACATCGAAGCAAAACGTTGTGCAGGCGGGCGGCGGCACGCCGCTGCGGCCGTGGCGCAACAACGTCAGGCGGGTGCCGTATACGCTGACAGTCACCGAGCTGCCGCCGGCGCCATTTGTTCAAATAGAAACCGGCGCTTTCGCAACAACCTTTGCCATGAACTATGGCGGCACGAGCGGTTTTGTCAGTTTCGGCGACAAAGCGGATGCGGCTGTCCCATCACCGACGCTGACGACGCTGAATCAGCAGCCCTATGCGAATCACGTTGAGGGATATCTCGTCGTGTACGACGAGACAGGCGCGCTGTCTTGGGTGCGAAGCATCAACGCCGTAAACGCGGGGACAAACCCCCGTGCCTATTTTCAAGCGTTCACCGTCGACGCGGCAAACGACGCAGTATATGCGTGTTCGGTTGCGCGGTACGACCAAGAACTACGCGACGAAAGCGGCACCCTGCTCAACACGCTCACCAACACCGCAGGCACGTCCTCAAACAATTTTTTTAGCTGCTTTTATCGTTTCGAGTTGTCGACGGGGGCGCTCGTTTGGGCACAAAAAAATGACTTCAACACAACGCCGCTCAACCTGACGAGATGCAGACCAGAGGGCGTGGCGATTCTCAACGGGCGCTTGTATTTTTCAGGCTTTCAGGAACTGGACGCCAGCGACCGCTCCAACTTCGCCACGTTCAACGGCGCAAACCATCCAGCCGCAAACCCATTAGGGTCTGGATCGTCGGCGTCGACTTGGCTGCTGGAGGTCGACCCGGCGACGGGCAACGGCATCAAATGCATCTGCAACCGGGGAGATATAAACACTAGCCCATTCACCTCGTCGACGTTCATCCAAGGCGGCGGCACACAACGCGCCCACTTTCTCGTCGCTGACACGGTGAACAACCGTTTGCATCTGACTTCAAACCACGGCGGCAATTATCAACGGAATGAGGGCGGAATAGATGTTGGCGTCGGTGACCCCGCGACATTCACCACGCGGCAGTTCAGCAGCACCAGCAGCGCGGGCGGTGCGCGGGGATACCTCGCGACCTATAGCGAAGACCTGTCACCGATTGCGGCAAGTACCATTTGGTTCACTGGCTCGATTCCCGGCGCGTACAACTCGAGAGCGATGACTTTCCGGCCGGCGATTCTCGACGATGGCAGCATCGTTTTCGCGTATCAAAACGGCAGCTCGGCGCCGTCTCCGCCGACAATCAACATTGACCGCGACGGCACCGGGGGCAGCTATGGCGGATTTGTCCTCCCGCAACCGGGCAACGATACGTCCACGGTACTGATTCGGATTCCAGCCGACCACGGCTCTCCGACGTGGGCCACCAGCTTTGCGGTCAAAACAAATACTTCCCCCTACTGTAGAGAGACGTGTGTGTTCCCCAACGCCGACAACACGCGTCTTCTCGTCGTCCACAAAGCACAGGGCGGCGCGTTCAATGACCCGACCGTATTCAATGGGACGCCCAGCGTGACGCAAGACGCACAGCAAGGTTATGAGGTTGTCGTCGACGCAGCGACGGGGGCGGAGGTCTGGAAGGCGGCGAACAGGCCGCAAGGCACCAACGCCAGAGCCAAGGGCACGGGCGTGCATGAGTTCGCGACGGGACCAGCGGCGGGACAAATCTGGATGCCTCGCTATTTCACGCACGGCACCGCTTCTCAGACGTGGGGCGCAGAAAATCCCGACACGTCGCTGGGCTATCGGGTTGGTCTGGGATGGGAAACCAGCACCAGCCGAGGCGGCACCGGACCCACCACGCACAACTATGCGCTCGTGATGATCGTCCGCAATGCAGACGGCACCGTCGACGCTGCGAACTGTTGGCCGATAATGGCGACCAATAACTTCGACCACTACTCGCAAGGCTTGGGGACTTGGTAAATGCGCTATCCAAACACAAGACGCGGCGCTCAACCCGTTGCCAGCTCTGACTCGCTTGCGTTGTTTACGCTCGACACTGCAACAAAGGCCGACATCATCGGCGGCCGCGCAGTTTCAACCCCCGGCTTTACGTCGGCACCGTCTGCCGACAGCGGGCCGATTGGCAACCGTCTGACGTTTGGCGGCGCCAACTTCTGCACAGCGTCGGCCGCGGCCGGTGACGTGGCAGCGTTCACCGCGTCGACGTGGACCTTTGCCGCTTGGGTGCGCTGCACATCGGCACCATCGCCGAAAATGACTTATACGTCGTTTTGCGGCAACGCCATTGACCCTGACGCGGTTGAAAACGCGCTCGCTGAGTGCTCGCTCAGTGTCGTCGGTGGCAAGCTGCTGCCCACCCTGTTGTGGGAATACACCACCGGCAACAACGTTGAGTTGATTCCGTCTGTTGCTGGCGTCGATCTAGACGTCGGCGTTTGGTATTTTATCGCGTGGCGCCGCACGGCCGCCGATACGGTTGACCTGTTGGTCAACGGTGTGCTGCAGGAAACGTTCACCGGCCTCACGCCCAACTCAGACGGCGCCAACGCGTATTGGCATTTTGGCGCAGCCAGCCGCGGCAGCTCGCTTGCAAACCCGCTGACGGGCGATCTGTGCGGCGTGTACGCGTCAACGGTCGTTGAGACGGATGACAAGCTGTTGGCCGATTTCCGGCGCGGCGTGCCGATGTCTGCGGATTGGGACACGGTTGTGCATCGGCGGTTGCTGATACAGCAGCAGGGATCGTCTGACCTTTACGACATGACGAGCCTGCAGGGCGTCGATTGGGTGCGCGGCGTACAGTTCAACGATCAACAAAGCGCGCAGGTGCTGCCGGTTTCAATGCGTCTGTTGCGCGAGTTCAAAAACCTCAGCCTCAGCCTGCTGCGCATCGACAGCAAGATCAACAAGGCCGACATCAACGACCCGCTTGACTTTGACCCGCTGCTAGATGCTGGAAAAACGTTTCGCGTTGAGTGGGCGCGGGTGCCGCATGGCATCGCACCAGAAGATCGAGATTGGCAGGAAAAAACCCGCGGCCAGATTGATTCAATCGATTTCGGCGGCAACCCGGCCACGGTGGAGGGGCAAGACCTTGGCGCCGTTTTGATGCAGCGGCAGATTGAAAACGTTGAGACGTACAGCGGTGTCATTGAGACGGTTGCGCAAGACATCATTGACGACAACGGCGCGTTAGACACGCTCTACACGCGGGACGCCATCGGCTTTAATGTCACCTCCTACACGCCGCAGCGAGGGCCGACACTGAGCGCGCTGCGCACCCTGTACGGGCAGGCGGCTGGCGCTGATGTGCGCTATTTGTGGGATCCAATCACTGACACGCTGCGCCTCACCGCGTATCTGCCAAAGATTGACAACACCGTGCCGGCGTTTTCGCTGTCTGACAAACGCGTGCGAGAAATCCGCCGCGCTCGGCGCTCACGCGACACGGTGCGCAACGTCGTTGAGATCACCTATCCAAACGACAGCAATCTAGACAGCAACGGCAACGCGCTGCCGGCGACCGTTTTGGTTGAGGACGCGGCCAGCATTGCCAGCTATGGGCGCCTGAAGTTCGTTTTTACCGAATCGCAAACGGGCCTCATCCGCAACAGCACTGACGCGACCGCGCTTGCCAACAAGGTGCTGCAGACATTGAAGGATCCGCGGCTCGGCGTTGACGTGGGGCTAGGCATTTGCCCTGAAATTGAGGTCAACGACGTTGCTTTGTTGGAGGGCGATGATCTGCATTGGACGGGCAACCAGTCGCTCACCGTCGCCGGTGTGTCGGTTGACATGCCCGGCAATGCGGATGACGGCTCAACAACGCTGACGGTGGCCGGCCTGCCGTCGCTCGGCCCGCCGCGGTGGCTCGACATTGAAGCGCGGCCGGGTCAGGGGCGTCACCCCATCCGTGACGCTGGTGACCGCCGTGAGCGGTTTGAGGGCGATCTCAACCCCATCACGTCTCAGTTTTCGACGTGGATCGACCTCATCGGCAACGGCCGTTTTCTGCAGCTCAAAAACTACAACTTTGCGACGTTCACCCGCGACCCGGCAACGTATCTGCCTGATGGGTGGTCGCTCAGTGGCGGCACATGGCAAACCGACGTTTTCCCTGATACGGCCGTGCAGGCCAGCGGCGGCCGTTCAATCCGCTTCACCGCTGACGGGCAGCAGGTACGCACCGAGCTGACCGCGGTTGACTATTCTCTTGGCCGGTTTTTGCTCATCGCCATTGCGCAGGCGCACGGCGGTGACCCGCTCAACCGGTTTGACGTCGATGTTTTCTTTTACGATGAGGCCCGCAACTTTTTGACCAACTCGCCGACGTTTGCGGCCGTGACATCGACGTTCAACGCGCCCCCGGCGCAGGAGTTTTACCGCACGACGATTGGGCCGATCAACGCGCCCGCGTCGGCCGCCTATATGCAACTCAGGCTCACAACCAACCTCAACACCGTACAAGATCACTGGCTCGATGCGGTGGCGCCGTTTTATGGGTCGGCTGAGTGTTCTGTCACGCTCACCGACCAAAGTGATACCGACGCGGCAATTCCGGTTGTGCTCAACACATGGACGCAGGTCAGGCTTGACACCGAGAACCGCGATTGGGTCGACAATTTTGACAGCTCGGCCGGAAACTATTTTTTCCAAGCGCCAGAGGCTGGGCTTTTTGACATTGAGGCAATTTTAACCGCGTATGTGCTCGACGCGATCCCGCAGGACGCGACGATTGACGGCGCCAACGTGCGTATTGAAGTGGATACTGGCAGCGGTTACACGGTGGCCGCCACAGGCACCGGATCGTCATTTGCTGACACGTCAGGGGTCCTCAACCGCTATGAGATCACGACGCAACTGGCCACACGGCTGCGCCTTGATCAAGGCGACCGCGTGCGGATGATGGGCAAAATGCGGGCAACGCTTGGCACCGGCGGTGACACGTTCGGCTTCAAAGGGGGCGACCGATATACGCAGTTCAATGTAAAACTGCGCTCCACCGAGTGACAAACGGCCCCTCTGTCGTGTTATCGGTCAACGGTCACCCGTGGGGCCGCTCATGTCGCTCAGAATGCCGAAAACCTACGCCGACGCGTCTGAGGCCGAGCGCGAGGCAAAAACCAACGGTTGCGGGCCTGCCGGCCTCGAGCGGTATGTGCCGGATCACCTTTTGGGCCTCAGCATCGTTGAGGCGTGCAAAATCCATGATTGGGAATATGGCGAGGGCGCGACACAGGCCGACCGCAAGGCGGCCGATGACCGATTTTTGCTCAACATGCGCACGCTCATTGACGCAGAAGGCGGGTTTTTCATTAGAGCTGCGCGGCGCTTCCTCGCTTGGTGGTATTGGCGCGCTGTGCGACGATACGGCTCAGATGCGTTTATTCGGAGGCTGTGATGCCATTGGCAAGGCGGGGGAGGCTGACAAAGAAGGCGGGAAGCTTGCCCGTTGTCGCCTTTTCTGGCTCGCCAAAAGTCGCCGGCGTGGCGTTTGGCTCGCCGTTTCCGTCTGCGTCCTATTCGGTGGTGGTGGACATTGAGACGGCCGGCAGTCGGACCTATACGCACGCAATCGTCAACCGCACGGCCGCGGGTTTTGTGATCTCTTTGTGCGCTGACAATCTGACGGGGCTGGTGCAAGTAAACTGGATCGCCACCGTTGAGGGTGAGGAGTAACGCCGATGGCAAACCTAGTGATTCTCAATCTTGAGCTGGATGGCGTCACCGCCGACCCGGCCGCGCCCACCGACGGGCAAGCATGGTATCGGAGCGATCTGAATCAGTTCAGAATCCGTCGCGGCGGCGTTACGTACAACGTCGCAGACACGCAATACGTCGACGACGAGATCGCGCAGGCGATTCAAGGGCTGTCATGGCAAGACCCGGTGATCGACGAACAGACGACGCCACCGGGCGCGCCGTCGACGGGTGACAGATACATCGTGACGGCGACAGCGACGGGCGCTTGGCTTGGCCGTGAGGATGACATCGCAGAGTGGGACGGCAGCTCATGGGTGTTCACGACGCCAACCGAGGGCTATGTCCTACGCAATCTGACGACCGACAAGTTTAGATTGTTCGACGGCACGTCATGGGGCAACTTTGAAGCCACGCTAGACCACGGGTCGTTGACCGGACTTGGCGACGACGATCACACGCAATACCTGTTGGTGAGCGGCACGCGTGCCATGTCGGGCGATCTCGACATGGGCACGAACAACGTTGTCAACGTGGGCACCGTCGACGGCGTCGACGTCAGCGCGCACGCGGCTCGGCACGTCGCAGGTGGGGCGGATGAGATCGACGGGGACATCCTCGATATTGACTATGCGCCGACGAATTACACGCAAGACACAACGCCGCCGCAAGTCACGACGACAAACGAACTGACGGCGCACCTTGCAGGCATTGACAACGCTTTGGCCGGCGTCGCTTCCGACGACAGCAAGGCGGGCACCGTTTTAAACGCGACATTTGCGGGCAATCCAAAACAAGCGACCGTGACTTTTGCGACGGCATACGCAACCGCAAACTATGCCGTCGAATGCACGGTTCTTGCGACGTCAAACAAAAGCTACGTCGTCACCGTCGACGGGAAAGCGACGACGGGTTTCACGATCAAGATCGGCGCAAACAATATCGGCAACCTGACCGCTGTTGACTGGTTCACCAAACCTTACCGTGACCCATAGGATTTAGAAGATGACAGGCGTTGCCGCGAATCAACTTGAGCTAGACGCTTTGTCGTCGGACCCGTCGCCCGTCGTTGACGGTGCGGTGTGGTACAACTCGACGGCGGGTGAGGTGCGCGTCAGGCAAGGCGGGTTCACCGTCCCCATCGGCGGCTCTGGCATCACACCAGCGCAACACCAAGCCCTTGATCAACTTGTCCACCTTGTTGCAGAGACAAGCTATCTTGAGGTCACCCGCACCGCTGGCCGCGTCTCTGATGTGACCTATTGGACCGACAACACCAAGACAACCAAAGTCAGAGAGACGAACATCACCCGCACAGCGGGGCAGGTGTCGAGCGTCGTCGTCAAACAATACGACGGCACCGGGACGCTGGCGCAGACCTTGACGGGCACCGTCGCGCGAACCGGAGGGCAGGTTGCCTCCATTGATTGGGTGCTGACATGAGTTTCACCATCATCGAGGGCGACGTTGTTGTTAGGGATGCCGAGGGCAACCCCGTGGGCGTCGTGCTCGACGGCACAACCTATCGCTTTGCGGTCGACGCCAAAGCGCAAATCACCGATGAGGACGGCGGCATCGTCGACGTCAACACCGAGGGCAACCGCACCGGGTTGTCTATTGAGTACCCAGAACTTCTCTCGATGGTTTCGCGAATGTCGGCGCAGCTTGAGAAGATTTTGCAGCACATCGCAATCATTACCGACGAGGATCCAGAGGAGCCGCTAACATGAGTTACCAAAACATTTTGCAGGACGGCACGGGGCGCGGTTACCTTGCCAAAGTCGACCAAACGAACCGCCTACGCACGCAGAGTCTGACCCGTGACGAGTACGAATCGCAAAGCCTGAAAGGCGAGGCGTTCAACATCAACACGCAACTGATGAGCGTGGCGACGACGGCAGAGACGGCGCTACTCATCACGACGAACAACGAAACGCGAGACATTATCTTGCAGGCTTGGTTTGTTGCCACCGATACCGTGGGCGCGGTTGGCTCGACGCTGGGCCTCCTTCGGGCGTATTTCGGCGCGACGGGATTCAGCGGCGGCACGTCGGTGCCCGTCGTTAATCGCCGCTCTGGTGCTTCGAGGTCGTGGCAGCTTGAGGCGCTGAAGTTGCCGACGTGGACGCCTAGCGGCGACCCCGTGCTTTATCAGACACACGGCATCCCTCAGAGGATTTTTGGCAACGTCGTCTTGGCTCTGCCTCCCGGTCAAAGCGTGGCCATTACAACCGAGTTCGCAGGCGCCACGGTGCCTTATTCGGTTTACGCTGGCTGGACCGGCTATCTGAAAGAAGAGGAATAAGATGGCACGCATTGCAGACGGCTCAGGCCGAGGATTTGAGGCAAAGGTGGACTCGACAAACCGTCTTCTCGTCGAGGGCGTTGCCCTTTCGATTGGCGAGGAAGCGGTGTTGTTCGGTGTTCGTTTTGAGATTGGCGCGGCCATCACGCTCACCGGCACCGCTGAGACGGCGCTTCTCTACCTCGAAAATCAACAGGACCGCGACCTCATCATTGACCGATTTGAGTTTGGCGGCGATGCGTCGACGGGTGGCACGTCCGACGCAATGAATCTGAAGTTGTACACGACGCCCACGGGCATCACCAACAGCACCGCAGGGCAATCGGTCAATAGCAATTTCGGCTCGTCGCTGGTGCTGGGCGCGGACATCCAAATCGGAAACGGCTCGACGTCGGCAGTGACGGGCGGGACGCTGTTTGGGTCGTCTTATATCCGGTATCTGGGGCAATCTGTTTTTGATGGGCCTTGGGCGCTGCCTCGTGGCGCATCGTTTGCGTTGACGGCGACACCACCGGCAAGCAACACGTCGCTGCCGTTCACCGTTCGCGTGCTCACCCACTTGGAGCGCAGCGAGTGACGGCGAGAGTCGAAATAAAAGACGGCACTGGGTCCGGTGCTGTCGCGCAAGTGTCGTCGGCGACCAACGCGCTACTGGTGCAGCAGTTGCCTGAGAGTGGGCGCGGCGTGCCTGCTGGTGACCTCTCGTCGCTGCGACAACTGCGCAGCTATTTCACCGACGCCAGCGGCAGCAACGCGCAGAACGTCGACGGCTCGACGACATCGGTGGAGTTCTCGATTGTCGCAGAGCCAAACATTACCAAATGGATCGTTGGTTTCCGTCTGATTCTTGAGGGCGTCAATCTCGAAATCGCCACCAACGACTTTAGGCGCTACGGCAACGCGACGACGGCGGGCAGTTCGTTGACCAACGGCGTTGAGATCGAGGCGGTGCAAAGCGGCGTGACGACGTCGATTGCAGCCGAACCTGTCGGCACAATCGGCGACTATTTGCAATGGGCAGACGATTTCACCAACCTGATCAACTCAGTGTCGTCGCAGAGCGACTATCTACAGTTTGATTTCACGTTTGATCGTCCCGTCGTTCTCACCGAAGGCACGTTGGACGCGCTGAAAATCAGAATCAACGACGACCTCACACCGATTGACAAGCAAGTGGCTGTTGCTCGTGGGTATCAGGAGTTTGTGTAATGGCTGGCGTTGTTATTGGACCAAGCGCCTACGCAACTGGAGAGGAGCCGACGCGGTTTGTGGGCGAACTGTTTTCGTTCACGTCGGGGACGTCCAGCCACGACATCGACCCCGGCAAGCCCGTCAGAATCAAAGGCGGAAAGTTCTGGGTTGATGACCCTGCGCTAGGCGACCGCGTGTCTCTGCACGTCGTCGCGCCGGATGGGTCTATTATCTCCACCTACTGCGACCGTCTGCCCGTCGCGCCGTTCCCGACAATCGAAACGCTGGAGGCGTCGACAGCTGGTCTGATTCCGTCAGGGTTTAAAATCCGCGTAACGTATGAGCGCGCCGGCGTGACGTCGTGCAACGTCGGCGTTTGCCTGATGTGGCTTGAGGCGGGTGACTGATGACTGAGGTGAGCGGCTACGTCGGTGATTCAGTTTTGCTTGAGCTGCAGCTTGACGACCGTTTGCCCGGTTTGTTTCCGCAGGTGACGCTGTACACGTCGACGGGCGCCGTTGAGGCAACGCTTGATTTGCTCGACAGGGGCGCGGGGCTTTATCAGGTCAACTGGCCGGCCGTGCTGGGCCAGTTTTCGGCGGTGTTTTTGACGTACACCGACGCGGCGCACACGACGCTGGCAAACTATGACCCGGCAATCAGCCGCGTGCGCATTCTAGACGCCGAGGCCGAGGCGCAACGCGTTTGGCTGGTTGAAACGGCCGACGTTGTGACGGCCGGCACGCAGGGTGAGGCGCTGGCGGCGATGGCGGGGCACGCCGGCAGACACACGGTGTTGGATGGCGGCGCGGGTGTGCCTGACATTGTGCATGATGTGACCAACAATCAACTGCAGTCAGCTCGGTTGCGGGTGTTTGCGTCAAAGGCCGCGGCCGACGCGGCAACGCTCGGCGCTGCTGACGGTGCTGACGGCGAGCTGCTGCGCCTTGTGTTTGACGTTGCAAACTATGTGGCCGCGCCAACGTTGACGCCGGCCAATGTCGTCCTGCAAAACGCTCGGCGGTCACTGACATGACCACCGCACTGGCCACCGCTGGATATATTTGCATCAAGCCGCCGCCTGAGTCGGTGACAATCGTTGTGCAGGGTGAGGCGGTTGTTGTCACCGAGGCGCCTGACGCTGCACAGGTGACGCAAGACGCGCCCGCGGCGGTGTCTGTGACGACTGACGCGCCGGTTGACTGTGTTGTTGCTCAGGGGGCGTCTGAGGCTGTCACGGTCACCAGCGAGGCGGCTGAGGCGGTTGTTGTGACCTCAGATTGCGCGCCTTGATCTGGTGTGCTTCGATGGGGCATGGCTCTATCAAATCTGCCCATTGGCGCCGGCCGTACAATCACCGTCAGCGTGTTTGAAAGCGACGGAACGACGCCGCGCGACTTGACTGACGTGTTGCTCAAATGGTCGGCCAGCAAAAACCGGCCGCGCGTTTCGCCGCGTGCCGAAATCTACAAAACGACATATCCCGCCGGCGGCATCACCGTGACCGATGTTGTTGGCGGTGTGCTGACGGTAACGATTGACGTTGAGGACGTGCCCACCGACCCGGTTGACCTGTGTACGTTGCTCAGGTTGCACGATTACGACAGCGGCGGGGCGCCGGTGGCCACGGGTACAATCGACCTCACCGCGGGCGCTGACGATTATGCCGCGCTCACCGTCACCGCCGGCGATATTTCAGCGGTGAAGGTGGGGCATGTTTTGATCCCAGCCGGTGCGCTGGCCAACAACACGCAGCCGGTGACGATTGAGGAAATCGATCGCACCGCCGGCGTGCTGAAAACCGATTTTCTGGGATTCACCGCTGAGTCCGGCGTTTCGTTTTCGGTTTTTGCGGCCGTGCCTGAGCTGCCCGCGTCGAGCGTCGACACGCTGCCCATCGTTCGCCTGTGAGGTGCTGAGTGTTGACCGCGCTGCAAATACTCGCACACACGTCAGCGCAGCCGGCTGACGCTGAGGCGGCCGTTGACGGGCTGAAGCACCTCAACCCCGAGCGCGTGGCCACCGGCCTACAGACGCAGGGCGGTTGGTATTTGTCGGCGATTGCGATTCTTGTGTGTTTGTATTTGGGCCGAAAACTGCTGGTTTCGCAGGAGAGGGCGCATATGAGAGCACAGGAGCAAACTGCCCTATTTACAAAACATCTGGACAAGCGCGATCGTGAGGTGAAAGAGATGTTGCAGGCGTCGACGGCAACGCTGGCCGAGGTCGGCGCATCGCTCACCGCCATCGCGGTTGAGTTGCGTGAACTGAAAAACGAAACGCGCACCGGGTTTGAGACTGCGCGAGATAGGAGTCAGGCGTGAGGCTGTCAGATTATGCGAGGGTCGGCCGTTTTTTGGTGCGTGACGGAAAAATCACCGGCCGCCAGCTCAGGCAGGCGCTTGCTGAGCAGGAGCGGCGCCGCGCCTGCGGGGTGTCCCATATGTTGGGCGCCATCTGCGTTGAGTTGGGGTTTTGCAGCTCGGCCGACGTCAGCGCAGCGATTGAGCGGCGGCGGCAGGCGTTGCTTGAGCGGCCGGCGACAACAGCGCCCGCGCTTGAGGCGTTTCGGAAATGCACCGATTCTGTCAGGCTTGCGGCGAACCAAATCGCGCACGCGTAGGGGGGCAAAATGCTCAGAGTTAACGTTTTGACCGTTGTTGAGGGTGAGATCAGTTTCGGGGCGTCGACGTTCAAAATCGGTGAGGTCAGGATCAACGGTTTCACCGACCGCGACGGTGACGGTGACGTTGAAGTGGGGGTTGCCGTCAATCTCGGCGGCGCGTGGATCACAGGCAGTGAGAGTGAGTTTCGCAACGTAGAATTGCCGACGTCGGCCGTTGTGGACGCGTTGAAGGGGGCTGAGGGCGCGTTTGACGCTCTCGTTGGCCTGATTGGCAAACGGGTTGGATGATTTCAACCAGCCGCTCAGGCACCGCCGGCCCTTTTGGGCCGGTTTTTTTTGTGCAAAAAACGGGGCACCGACAAGCGCCGGCGCCCCTCATGCGCAGCACACCGACGAAAGAAGCCGCGCACGCCGCGCACCCTAGCAGAAAAAAGCGCGCCAATGCGGATTGACGTTTGCGGCCGTGCCTGTGATCTGTAAAATAACCGCAACACAGGAGCACACAATGAGATTAGCAACGGCCTTTGTCGCTGCGTTGACAGCCTGCGGCGGCTCAGGGCCGCAGGTGATTGAAGATCCAGCCGAGCGCACACGGGCCTCAGCGGCGGTGAACTGCTGCGCCTGCCTTGTCGCGCGCCGGTGTTTTTTCGCTGAGCACCCGGCAGCGGCCACCGTTGCCCGGTGCGTTGACGCGCTCGACAACGGCCACAAGCCGGCCGCCGTCTGCGTTGCTGGCTTACCGGACAGTTACCCGCGAGGGGTTTGCACCGCGGCCTGCGCCGCACACACACAGGAGACAACAGAAAATGGCACCAGAGAAAACAGCACAGATTGACGCTGAAAGCGTCACGCAGATTGAGATCGGCGGCACACCGCTTGACCCGTCGCTTTTCGTCAGTTTCGGTGAGGCGGCCGCGCTGCTGCAGGCCGCAGGATATGGGCAGGATTTTGCCTGTAAAATGCGGATCCGTGACGCGGTGGGCGCCGGCACCCTGCCCGCGCTGCACCGTCGCAGCAATTTTTTTCTCATGCTGCGCGCCGACGTTGAGGCGCTTGCTGAGCGTCTGACGGCTCACACGCGGCGGGACACAATGACGCAGGGTGAGGCCGTTGAGCTGGTGTGCGCCGAGGTGGGGCGCAGCGCCCGTGTTGCGGCCGAGTGGCTGCGCCAACACGCCGCCGAGGCGCAGGCCGACAACTTCGCAGACCGCCGGCGGATTGTGTACGACGCCGAGCGGCTGCGCGCGGTTGTCGATGAATACAACAGCAGCAGCGACCGTGAGATCACAACAGCGCAGGCCCGTGAGTTGATCGTTGAGCACCTGCACTTTGCCCCCGGTGGCGCTGACAATCTGCTGCGCCGCAAACCGCAGCTCATTGAGGCGCGCACCCGTCACGGGTTGCTGAGTTTCCGCGCGGTGGCAACGTGGATCAATGACACCGCCGAGCGCATTGACGAGATCGCTGACGCCAAGGCGGCCGCGTATGAGCGGCGCACCGAGCGGTTGACGCTTTCGCAGATCGTTGACGATTTGCTAGAGCACACCGGCGCCGATATCAGCCGCGATGAGATCCACGGCGCGGCGCTTTCGCTGGCCAAGGGGCGCAAAATCAACCTTGATGGCGACGGCAAAATGTGCAGATCCGCAATCCATAAGATCCTGCAAAAGCTGGCGGAATCAGGTTTTTTGGCGGGTTGATCTCAGTGTTGTTTGCAGTTTCCGAAATGATCTGTATAATAGCAGCAACACCGCGGCCAACGGCCGCACACACACAGGAGACAACGATGAAAACGCTTTTCGACATCACCGCCGACATCGCCGCGCTTGATGACCTCATTGACGATCTTGAGGGTGACGTCACCGGACAGGAGGACGCGGTTGCGGCGTTTCTCGCCGAGAATGACGTTGCGCTCACCGAAAAAGTGGAAGGATACGCGCGGCTCATCCGCGAGCATGAGGCACGCGCCGCGGCGCTGAAAGAAGAGGCCGAGCGCATCACCGCGCTGCGCAAGACGTCCGAAAACCGCGCCAAGTGGCTTAAGGCTCGGCTTGTTGAGGCGTTTGACGGCCTTGACATCAAAAAGCTGCAGACTGCCACGCACGTTGTGAGCGTTGCCAACAACGGCGGCAAAATCCCCGTTGAGGTCAACGTTGACACCGCTGACCTGCCTGACGCCTATGTGCGCACCACCGTCAAGACGGCGCCAGACCTCGACGCGCTGCGCGATGCGCTCACCGCGGGCGCTGACATCCCCGGCGTGCAGCTCGGTCAGCGCGGCCGCTCGCTGCGCATCAAGTGACCAACCCGGCTGCCGCCATTGCGGCGGCGGCCTTTTCCCCCCCCTCACACACACAGGAGCAAACAATGAGCGAACAACACCCAACGTCAGGAATGAGCGCAACCATCGGCAAACTCGCTGAGGCATTGGCCAAGGCTCAAGGCCAAATGCGCCACGCTGCAAAGGACAGCACAAACCCCCATTTCCGATCCAGCTACGCCGACCTAGCGTCTGTGCTCGACGCTGCGCGCGAACCGCTGACGGCCAACGGCCTGTCAATCTCTCAACTGCCCTCGCACAGCGCTGACGGCGTTGTTGTGCGCACAATCCTGATGCACACCAGCGGCGAATATTTGTGGTCTGAGCTGGCGATCCCCGTGCGCAAAAACGACGCGCAGGGAGTCGGCAGCGCCATCACCTACGCGCGCCGCTACTCGCTGAGCGCAATCGCAGGCATCGGCAGTGATGATGATGACGGCAACGCCGCAACGGCCGCGGCGCCGGCACAGCGTGAGCGCGCGGCGCCAAAGCGCAACGCGCAGCAGGACGAAAAAAACCACCTGTTGCGCGGCGTGGCCGACGAAATGCGCCGGCTTGGCCTGCAGCCCGGCGACGTCGCTGAATGGTGCGCCGAATATGACGGCGCCAGCAACCCCAAACAACTCAGCAACGATGACCTCAAGGATCTGATTGAGAAAATGGCGGCCGTGCCTGACGACGACGATCGCGCGGGGGCCGCGTGACGCTCGTTGAGATCACTACGGTAGACCGGCGTCAGGTGTTGGGTATGACAATCGAACGTCTGCCGCCGGGTTTTTTGATTACCGCATTTGTTGAGGTTGACCGTGTTGCAGACAGAACTTTTCAATCAGACGACGACGACGACAGCCACGCCGACACAGCCGACGCCTGACACGCTCAGCGAGGCGCGGCAGCGCGTGCGCGACGGTATGCGCGACGGCATCACCTGCCCGTGCTGTGAGCAGCTGGTCAAGGTTTACCGGCGCAGGATGACCGCAACCCACGCCCGTATTTTGTTGGGTTTGCTGGCGGCGCATGACGCAGCCGGTGGCCCGGTCAAGACGTCGGCGATCCCGCTCGGCAGCGGTGACGCTCGCACGGCCGGGGGCGACATTGGCAAACTTGAGCTGTTTCGTTTGGTGCGGCGCGTTGACGGTGACCGGTGGGCGCCGTCTGAGTTGGGCCGGCGGTGGGCTGCAGGTGAGCGCGTGTGCGCTGACTGGTTGGATGTCGTCAACGGCCGAATCAT
>Ga0213859_10000158_pt1 | contig 31333 bp, 38 predicted proteins | sample PICome_2_FD_160133 | JGI IMG/M metagenome (GOLD analysis project Ga0213859, IMG submission 160133) | Coastal seawater microbial communities near Pivers Island, North Carolina, United States - PICO304 | ecosystem: Environmental > Aquatic > Marine > Coastal | place: USA: North Carolina...
CATCTTGGTTATCAACTGCCCACTTGGTAAACGCACCACTACTGGCAAGCTCATCGTTCTTGCGAGTAGCATACGAGATACATAGGACAGAGAACTCTTTAGGCATACGACCAACGTAGGTAATTACTCGGTCGAAGTTAGCTAGCGTAGCTTTGTGAGCAAGAGTGCCACACAATGCATACAATGTAGCAGGGTCATCTGGTACATTAGCTTGGCTAGGATTCATCAGTATGCTGTCTGGGTTAGGTAGCTTACGATGTATCTTGAGGAAGCCAACGAACTCAGCAGATGCACCTTCACCGACTGCACCCTTGAAGCATTCATACTCTGCATCAGCAGGTACAATACCAATCACATCAGACACACCCTCAACCCATGAACGTGGTGTCGGATTGATATCACGCTGTGGATCAAAGTCATGTAACAGATTAGGTCTGAACCGAATGAACGAGATTAGTTCTGGCTTGACATCATTCTCGATTGCCCAACTAGTCCAGTCATCAAGGTGTGTCTCAAGCTCAATGACAGTCTCACGATTACGCAAGTGAGATAGGATTCTGTTAGCACCTGCTCTGTCTGACTGTCTGTTACCAGTAGATATACAGTGCCAACCCTTCTTCAGTGGTACACCATGCAATGTCCTAGCTTGCAGTATGTTAGCCAGTACCTTCTGAATATCAGCAGGTGCTTGGTTTCTGTCATCGAAGCAGAGTATACCCTCGTCTGGTATATCTATCCTACCCTCAGCAGGATACCATTCTGGTAGCTTGTAACCGAATGACTTACCATCTGTTGCCATGTCTGGTACACCGAAGTCTTCTACCAACATGGTAGGTGTATGCTTCTCGATGTATCCAACCCCAAGTTTCTTAGCAACTTGTTGAGCGATGGTAGTCTTACCTCCCCCAGGCATACCCTCAATACAGATAGGTCGCTTGGATTTAAATAACTCAATAAGAGTTTCGTTTAGTAGTGTAGCTCGCATCATATTCTCCCTTCCAAAGTTCTAAATTTGCGATGGTCAATGCCATAAGAGACGACTTGATTGCCCTCCCTATTCTGTTTGGCAACTGATTTGTTGTTGTAATAGATGACGTTGCCCTTCTCATCTCTTACTGGTTTTCCACCTTGTCCATGCCGTAACATGAACAGCTTCAAGTTCCTTGTAGCCATATCTTTACTCCTTCCCATATAGCTGTTGGTGTTAAGCACGAATGCTCGTATGTCCACAGTGATTCATCCCATGTCTCACAACCTAGGATAAAGTTGACACCAGTGAACGCTATGAGGAAAGCCATCATCGAAATGATGACCACCCCCAGTATTACCTCAGTCAGTTTGCTCATTGGAACAAACCCCAACCGAAGTAACTGTCAGCTAGCATCAAGCATACACTTGACACTACGCCGTACAGTATCCATGAAAGCATGACGGATAGTTTCATTTTACTAACCCCCCCTTACTGTTGATACCAATCAAATCAGCACGATTAGTGACAACCATGTAATTAGATTTATGCATAGGAACTATACAATGTCTCACCTTACTGGCTTGTCTATCACCACATGATAAGCAGGTGTTATACCCTGCTTCATACCTCAGTACTGGTACTTGATTGACACAATAAACACATCTCATATAAAGACCTCCAATAGAAACAGCAGGGTGCATTACACACCCTGCCATAGTTGTTAACATTACAGAGTAAGACCAACTGTAGCCTTGTCTTTTACCTTAGGCTTTGTAATCATCAACTGTGTACCAAACTTGTTGGTCTTAAAAGCCATGGTATACTCAGTGAAATCAAAGCCTGCTAGCTCCTCGACTGTAAAGCGAGAGCCTTTACGACCTAGCTTATCTGATAAGTCTGGTATATAAGCATCAACTTTACAGTTGTTACCAAACTCTTTTGCTTTACCAACCATGAATTTGAAACAGTCAATAGCAGTACTGTTATCAAACAGATTAGGTGACTCAGCATTGTAACGAGGGTCTGTATCATCGACCACCATAATGCTCCATGCATTAGGCATTCTGTATAGACCAACTTTACCAGTGTATAATTTTGAAAAACTCATGATATATTCCTTCCGTTAATAGTTGAGTTATTAACTTCAGTAAGAACAACCTCGCCGAAGTGTCCCCTAACTTGACACACTCGAACTCGAAAATCAAATTTGCTCGCCTATGATATATGGTATAGGCGATTATGTATTGCCTAAATGTATCGTCATTATGTTATATAATACAACAACTTATAGTACAACAATCTATTTAATCTATTAATCTAGTATGTAATGTTACAACGGCAAACCTATATCATCGTATAAATAACGTAATCTATAGGTGGTATGTGTAAAATACATAGATTATTTAGATTATTTAGATTAAAACTTGACGTTATATGGTGCTAACCCCTTGATAAACCTGACATATATGGGTCAGATGTGTAAACTTTTGTGATATATATCATAACAAGTTGTGTAAAGTTGTGTATAGATTGTATAGATTAGCCAGTAACCCCCCTCAAAATGCCTCAGTTATAGCGATAACCCCCCGAGCTATGGTATATTTATATATAAAATAAAAAAGAAAGGGGCCGAAGCCCCAATCTCTAATATCTTCTAGCTAAGTTTAGGAATACTGTGCCTAGTATCAGGCCGCAGATACTACCAAACATTACAATTACCATGAACATGGTAGAGTTTGCGTTCTCCATACATGCTCCATCGCAATCACCTGCTGCGCCAGCGGCGGAAAGTATACTTAACACTATCAATATACTTCCAAATATGTTACAAAACATTCTCATGATAATCTCCTTTCTATGAGAAGCGAGTGTCCCAGCCCACACTGGGACACTCTAGGTTGGATTATGCGTATCGTGACTGGTCGATGACTTTCGCTTGAACACCAATCTTCTTGATACATCTCATAGCCTGAGCTGTAGCTTGTTTCTTGGCATCCTTACCTCTGTAGTTAATATCTACATAGGTAGTGAATCCATCTGCGGTCAGACGACACACAAACTTGGTTACAGTAAATTTACATTTCTGCATATTAGTCTCCTTGAGTTTGTGGGGAGCCGAAGCTCCCCACGGTTGCGTTACATCATGTCAGTGAATAGATTCACACTAGATGATTTCTTCACTGGCTTGAACTTGGTCTCCACTCTGCTATCGTGTATGCCTAGCTTAGGCGCTACGAAAGGCTTGAAGTTGACCGTGGTACGCACCTCAAGGTGCTTGCCGATCTTCTTGACAACGTCTCTGAGCATCTGCAGTGTCATGACCTCAAGAGGTTTGATGACTCTGACTATGACGCCTCCCTTGTATTCATACTCGGCGTCCAGCTTGGTAGCTAAGCCTCCAGCTGTGCAGAAGAATGAATAGTTGTTCAGCTTCATGTCTCCACTGAACTTCTCGTTCTTGACGAAGTAGTCAAGAATTTGAGCACCGTTTTGACCATCAATGCCAGTGGCACCTTTGACAAGCTGAGTAACATTAGGCACATATTCATGTACCTTGTTACCTTTCTTATCAATGTCCACAAGACGCTTGAACGAAGATTGACGAGCTGTAACCAGCCCAATAAAAGTTGTATCACTCATGAGTGACCTCCTTAGATTGAACCACACCGTTCCCACGCTCGGCGTGGTAGTGTTAACGATACGGGCAATCGTGGGATTGTGTGCCCCGTTTCGATGATGTAACTATGGCATAGGTGTACACTAATGTCAACTTTGCTCGGTATCCTATGCTGGAAGCCAAGTCAAAAAACGGTATATGGCGTGTCCGACACACTATATGACATGGGGCGTATGGGGGGGTACATGGATTGGCAATGACAACCGTTATATATATAGGTAAGCCTCATACAACACGAGCCATTTTTTAGAAGGTGTAAAGTTACAAAGTTTCTTGACAGGATTGTACATTACACATAGGATCAACCATATGGATACGTTACCGCTTAAACATACTAAGTGGTCGAACCGATTAGCTTTCGATATAGCGCTTATGCTAGAAGGCAGTGGCGAGACCTTGGACGAACTGAAAGAACGACACTCGGTTAGTGCCGATGATGTGCTGGTGTTCAATAAAGATCCTGTGTTTCTCAAACAGGTCAACTCTTATAGGGATGACATTAAAGAGAAAGGCATGACGTTCAAGCTCAAGGCCAGGGCACAGGCGGAAGAACTATTGACAACTAGTTGGACGTTAATCCATTCTCCAGAAGTATCGCCCGCAGTTAAGGCTGACTTGATAAAGTCAACTGTTAAGTGGGGCGGATTGGAACCAAAGAATGATACAGCTATAGAGGGGCAAGGTGGCGGAGTTAAAATTACGATTAACCTCGGAGGTCAAGAGCACATCGCAACAACCACGATTGATCAAGAACCTGAGAGAGAAGTTCTCTCAGACCTACGAGAAGATGCCGATGGCGACATTCAAGACGTTGGATGAGTGTGAAGTAGTAGCACAGTTGCTTGAGGTAGAAGGCATTGGGTTTAGGCAAAAGGTGTTGCGTAATCGCACAACCACCAAACCATATGCCATAATTTTATATGGTGAGTTATGAACATAGACTTTACACCATCAAAGACTTGTACGGAGTTTATGAACTCTGATGCAAAGATGCGTGTACTTATGGGGCCAGTCGGGTCAGGTAAGTCAGTGGCGAGCTGTTTTGAAATTGTCCGCAGGGCATCACAGCAGCAGCCTGGGCAGGATGGGGTGAGGCGTTCCCGTGCTGCGGTTGTTCGTGAGACTGTTCGTCAGTTGACTGATACGACCATTAAAACGTTTCTCGACTGGTTCCCACCAGGGGTATGCGGCAACTTCATGCGTACCACTAAAACCTATTTCTTTAAAGTTGGTGATGTCGAGTGCGAGATTATGTTTCGTGCACTCGATGACGCAGACGATGTGGCAAACCTAAACTCACTTGAGCTGACCTTTGCGTGGTTCAATGAGTGCAGAGATATTAACCCAGAGATCGTGGACGCCATGTCCAAACGTATTGGTAGATACCCATCCGCTAAGGATGGAGGGCCCTCATGGTTTGGTATGTGGGGTGACACGAACCCCCCGACTATGGATACATGGTGGTATTTTCAGATGGAGAAGCTAGACCCGAAGGATGGGGTCAGTGACAATGATAATGGTTGGGATGTGTTCAAGCAACCCTCAGGCAGAAGTGCTCTCGCAGAAAATGTGGAGAATCTACCAGATGGATATTATGACACCCAAGGCCGTTCAGAAGATTATGTCCGAGTCTTCATTGACGGTGAGTACGGACTCAGCTCAGCAGGACAACCAGTGTATAAATACTTCAGGCCAGACTACCATATGGCAACGTCTACGCTCACTCCTATTACTAACGGTGTGCGTTCTGTTATTGTCGGTATGGATTTAGGCTTGACACCTGCTGCTGTTTTCGGGCAGTTAGATCCCCGTGGGCGAGCGCTGATATTCGATGAGGCGGTCTCCTTTGACATGGGTATCCAGCGTTTCGTCCGCACGATTATACGTCCACTCTTATATGAACGGTTTTCAAGTTGTCCAGTTACAATCGTAGTTGATCCTGCTGGTACGCAGAGAGCACAGACTGATGAGCGTTCTGCTGTCGATATAATAAAAGCAGAAGGCTTCAAAGTATTTCCTGCAAAAACTAACAGTGTGTCAGCTAGGCTGTCAGCTGTCGATGACTTTCTTATGCGGCAGGCAGACGGAGACTCAGCTTTCTTAGTTGATCCACGTTGTACACACCTTAAGTCAGCTATGATGGGTGGATACAGATTCCACCATAAAAATGGTAACATAGAAAAAAATAAACACTCACATGTAGCTGAAGCTTTACAATACTTAATGTTGCATATACATTCTATAGGTGAAGGTTCATTGACGCCCCAAGCTCGTGAGATACGTAAAGTAGCTGCTGTGGGGTGGACATGACCTTATTCATGGTAACCTCCCTGGGTTGGAATGTTACTCCACTGGCAGACCTCCCAACTTAGCCCCGTCAAGTTTTCTCCTTTCCGCTTGACGGGGCAATTTTTTTAGGTAAACTATAACAAGTTGTCAGTTAATGGAGGTGACTATGGGTTCATGCGGAGGCGGTAAACCTTACATGCGTAGATCAGACAATCCCAAAATGGACGGGAATGCTGGTGATTTGCGTAGACCATATATTACAGGCGGGCTAGTAGGCCCTGCTATGCAGTACAGTGATGATATGGATAAGCGTAAGAAAAAACGTGATGATGAGGATGAAGACGAAGAAGAGAGAATGGCAAAAGCTAAGAAATCTCGTAAGAAAGGTTCAGGATACGGAACAGGGATGGCATAATGGTTGGACTTAGGATGTTACGTGTTGTTGGTAATGCTGAGCTTGTAGCGGAAGAAAAAGCCGCAGCAAGAAAAGAATTACAAGATAGACAAAACGAACCTTACATACTGGGCTTACACTCGTATATAAAAGAGTGTTGGCATGCAGCTAAAGAGGCTAAAGATCCTATTGAAGATATTATGCTCAAAGCGTTGCGGCAACGTAACGGTGAGTATGAACCTGACAAACTAGCAGCTATCCAATCTCAAGGTGGCTCAGAAATTTACATGATGTTAACTGAAGTCAAGTGTCGAGGCGCTGAGTCTTGGCTACGTGACATACTGTTAGATTCAGGTACACCCCCGTGGGATTTAGAACCTACACCTATTCCAGAACTTACACCTGTGCAGCAAGCTGAGATACAAGAAGCATTTGCTGAATCTGTTGTTGATATGATTAAGCAGATGGGGCAAGCACCTACTAACGCTCAGTTAGCTGAACTTAAAGAAATGGTAACGCAAGACTTCCGATTCGGTATGCTACAAGGAGCACGTAATCGGGCAGATAAGATGAAGATTACAATTAATGATCAGTTTGCTCATGGTGGTTGGTCTGAGTCATTTAATGAGTTTATTACTGATCTTGTTACTTATCCATGTGCTTTTCTTAAAGGGCCTGTTATTCGTAGACAAAGACGTATTAAATACGATCAAGCGTCTGAAGTTACTACAGTTGCTGCTGATGAGGTTATAGCACCAGAGTTTGAACGAGTAGACCCGTTTGATATTTATCCAGAGCCAGGGATTTCACATATAAATGATGGCTATCTTTTTGAACACCACAAGCTCAGCAGATCTGATCTTTCCGATCTTATTGGTTTGCCTGGGTATGATGACGATGCTATTCGTGAGTTGCTAGACCTAGGTGTAAATGACTATGGCAGCTGGATAACAGAAGATTTTGAATACACAAAAGATGAAGAAGAACGTAAATTTAGCACTCATAGGCGGCCTACAAGTACGTATGATGCCTTAGAGTTTTGGGGCAAAGTTAGCGGAAAAATGCTCGTTGAGTGGGGTATGGACGAAGAAATGATTCCAGACCAAGCCAAAGAGTATGACGCAAACGTGTGGGTGATAGGTAATTACGTGCTTAAAGCAGTGTTAAACTATGACCCGTTAGGAGAAAAACCATATGCTAAAACATCGTTTATTAAAGCCCCTGGAGCGTTTTGGGGTAAAGGTATACCAGAAATTATTGAAGATGTGCAGAATGTTTGTAACGCAGCTACTAGAGCGCTTGTTAATAACATGGGCATATCTAGTGGGCCTCAAGTCGAAGTTAATCTCGAAAGGATCCCACCAAACGAAGACATCACGCAGCTCCACCCGTGGAAAATCTGGCAGGTAACAAACGATCCTCTCGGTTCTAATTCCCCTGCCGTCAGGTTTACGCAGCCTGAAGATAACGCTAATACTCTAGCGGCTATCTATGATAAGTTTGCTAAGCTGGCAGATGACCATAGTGGCATTCCTTCCTATGTCACTGGAGACTTGAATGTTCAGGGTGCAGGTAGAACTGCCTCTGGACTTTCAATGTTAATGGGGTCAGCAGGTAAAGGTATCCGTCAAGTTGTTATGCATATTGACAATGATATTATTAAACCAGTTATCCACAGGATCTTCTTATACAACATGCGTTATAACGAAGATGAAAGTATCAAAGGTGATCTAGCTATTGTGCCTAAAGGTGCAGTTAACCTAGCTGTTAAAGAGACTGTCAATATTAGACGTATTGAGTTTCTTAATGCTACGGGTAATGAAATTGATTCCCAGATTCTTGGTAAAGAGGGTAGAGCTGCTATCCTTAGGGAAGTTGCTAAGGGACTTCAGATGCCAGTTGATGACATCATACCATCGAAAGAAAAAGAAGCATTTCAGGCTAGGTTACTAAAAGCACAGCAGGAAATGGCTAAAGCAGAACAGCCACAGCAAGGACAAGTAACTGACCCCGCTGGTAATCCAGCAGGTGGCATGGCTGCAAACACAGTTCAGAACAGGTCTACAGGTGCTAGCCAATGATTAGACCTGACGCAAAAACATTACAAAGTCTGGCAGCTGTAGCTAAACAGTTTCCAGAAGTTTTAGAATTTATTGACACTTGGAGGTTGCATGAATTAGAAACCTTACCTAGTGTTATAAATAACGTGACACTTCAACAGGGGCGGTGTCAAGTTCTTGGTGAAATAACCAAGTTAATTAAGGATGCCCCTTCAACAGCGGCAAAGGTTTAGTATGACCAGCCGACTAACACGCACACCGTAAGGAGCGAGAAATGGCAATACCAAAGCAAGTTCAGAAACAGTCTGAGGCAGTACAAGAATTGTATAAAGAGTTAAATGAAGAAGAAGTGAATGAGAATCAGGAGGCCCCTCAACAAGAGGTGGAAGCCCCTGAGACCGTTCCCGCTGCCGACAGTGTAGAAGAAGTTGCAGTCGAGTCCTCTGGAGAGCACTCAGGGGGCAACCAAGAGAAAGATGCTAACTGGCAACAGAAGTATAAGACTCTTCAAGGAATGTATAACGCAGAAGTTCCTCAGCTAAAACAACAGGTGCAGGAACAGAATGCTAAGATAAACCAGTTTGAGCAGTTGATTGCTACTATTAACCAACAGCAGCAACAGCCTCAAGCTCCACAGCAACCCGCTAGTTTACTATCGGAAAAAGATGTTGAGGAGTATGGTGAATCTATAGACATTATGCGTAAAGTTACCAAAGAAGAGACGGGTAATCTACTTGGAGAGGTTGCCTCTCTAAAACAACAGATTGCTCAAATGGCACAGAATACTGTTCCGCAAGTACAACAACTAGCTAATCAAGTTGGAAGTACCCAAGAGCAACTGTTCTGGTCAAAGCTAGCTTCTATTGTTCCTAATTGGCAAGAGATTAACGAGAATGCAGATTTTCAAACGTGGTTGTTAGAAACTGACCCACTATCGGGGCAGCCAAGACAAGCATATTTGGAAGACGCTCAGCAACGTTATGATGTCGATAGAATAGCAAACATCTTTTCTACTTGGTCTGGCTTAAATGGTGCAGGATCTGCTCAACAGGTAAAGTCCACAAATCAAAACGAGCTACAACAGCAAGTTGCTCCTAAAAAGAGCAGAAGCGCTGGAGCAGCACCTTCTAGTAATAAAGCAGCATCGTATACTACAGCTGACATAGCTGCATTTTATGATGATGTACGAAAAGGTAAGTTCAAAGGTCGGGATGATGAGAGGGCTAAAATTGAACGTGACATCTTTGCTGCTCAGGCAGAGGGTCGCATAACTTAAATATGTGTTAGGAGGCCAAAATGGCATACGCAACATCCCCTGGGCATCCGCAGTATACTGGGAATTTTATTCCTGAGATCTGGTCGGGAAAGCTCATTGAGAATTTCTACGATGCAACAGTGCTCGCAGCAATCTCTAACACCAACTACGAAGGTGAGATTCGTAGCATGGGTGATACGGTTAACATCCGTACTACCCCTGAGATCAACATCCAAACCTATGTTAAGGGTCAGACTCTTAATGTAGAGCAGCCTGATAAGCCAAAGCTACAGCTGCTTATTGACAAAGGTGAGTACTTTGCATGTATCGAAGACGATGTAGACGAAGTACAAGCTGACATCAATATGATGGATCAGTGGTCAAAAGACGCTTCAGAAAGAATGAAAATCAAAATTGACCAGCGTGTCTTGACTGATATTCTTCCTGATGTATCTGCACAAAACAAAGGTGCAACAGCTGGACGAATTTCTGGCGACATTGACCTTGGTGCAGCAGGTAACCCAGAAGCAATTACATCTACTAATGTTATTAGTAAGATTATTGATATGGGTACTGTGCTTGACGAAGCTAACTGTCCTGAAGGAGATCGCTTCCTAGTGATTCCTGCTAAGATGGCTGGTATGATCAAGCAGTCTGATCTGAAAGATGCGTCTATCACTGGAGACGGTAATACACCTCTCCGTAACGGACGTTTGGGTATGATTGACAGGTTTACTGTTTATGTAAGCCACAATCTTTATAAGAACGGTGCTGAGTTCAGCGTTATCGGTGGGCACAATATGGGCTTCACATTTGCATCTCAGATGACAAATATGGAAACCATCCGTTCTGAAACAACCTTTGGTAACATCATCCGTGGTCTTCAAGTTTACGGCTATAAAGTCGTTAAGCCTGAAGCTCTTGCCACGATGGTTGTTACTCTTTAATAGGAGGATCAGATGGCTACATATACAGACTCACACGGCTTTAACAAAGGCAGTGCAGGTCATTCGGCTAAGGGACTTATTCGAATGACTATGGAAGAAGTGACTCTTGATTTTGCTAAGATTACTACAGCTCGTTCCACAGCAGGTGCTACAGCTCTTGCTGCTGGTGACATCATTGAAGTGATCTCACTTCCAGCAAACTCATATGTCATGGCTGTAGGCGCAGTTGTTGAAACTGTGCAAGGTGCAGCGTCAACTTTCCACATTGGAGATGGCACAGACGCTGATGGCTACGTTGTTAGCGGTAATGCTAACTCACTTGGGGGTTATGCTTCCAACGGTGCGTTATTGATCGCTAACAATGCTGGTAAGTATTACACTGACGCAGATACGATTGATATTACAATCGGTGCTTCAGGTGCTAATCCTACAGCAGCCAAAATCAAAGTTTGGGCAATCGTTGCAGATTGTTCATAATTGAGTGGGGGGCGGGTTAGGTTTCGCACTGCGATGCCCCCCTCTTGTTTTGAGGTAAGCTATGGCAAAAATTGATAAGTCAAAGATGGCATGTAACAAACCTAAGCGTCAGGTATCTGGCGGCAAGAAGTTTGTTGTTAAAGCATGTCAGGGTGGCAAAGAAAAGATTATTCGCTTTGGCGATGCCAATATGAAAATTAAAAAGAACCAGCCAGGTCGCAGAAAAAACTTTCGTGCTAGACATGGTTGTGACAGCAGGCCACCATCTAAGATGACAGCTAGATATTGGTCGTGCAAGAAATGGTAAGTTATGGGTAAGAAAGACGCATGTTATCACAAGGTGAAGAGCCGCTACAAAGTTTGGCCTTCAGCATATGCATCAGGAGCCTTGGCTAAATGTAGAAAAGTAGGCGCTTCTAATTGGGGCAACTCTAAAGTTAGAAAAACCACCAGAAAGAAAAAATGATATGGCGGTTAGAAAAACACAGAAGGGAGCTGACTTAAAACGATGGTTCAAGGAAAAATGGGTTGACGTTCGTACGGGGAAGCCGTGTGGCCGTAGCGGTAAAGAAAAACGGGGTACTCCATATTGTCGCCCCTCTAGACGAGTTAGCTCTAAGACGCCTAAAACAGCCAGTGAACTTAGTGTATCCGAAAAGAAAAGCAGGATCGCACAGAAAAAACGACTTGGACAACCAGCAGGAAAGCCAAGGCGAGTTAAATCAGTAAGGAGAAAAAAATGAGTGGAAGATGGTTAAAAAATATACAGGATGGCGAAATATATGGATGGAATGAAATCCTAGCTGCTAATCCTTTAACTAAAGAAGTTACTGAGGAAGAAGCATTTCCAGAAAAATTTATAACTAAAAAACAAAAAGGGCGTAAAGCTAAGGTAAACATGGAAACAGAAGTTGTAGATGATACACCTAAAGTTTCTGAAGAGCTTGAAGAAGAGGCTACAAAAGGTTTGACCAGAGCTAGAAACGATAAAGGACATTATATAGCTGATGACCCTGACACGCCTGAAAATGAGGCTTGGGTAGATGATTCTAAATGATGTTATAGCAGAAGTCCGAGATCTAATACAGGACACAGATTCTAACGGGTATCGCTACAGCGATGCTGTGTTGTTGAAGTTTGCAAATCAGGTGCTGAGAAGAACAGCTATATTTAGACCTGATCTGTTTTCTTTGCAGGCAGATCTTACATGTACTGCTGGTACAGTGGTACAGTCAGCTCCTGCCGATTCTATTAGATTAATGGAAGTTTACTATAACACTAGTGGCAACGGTATTATAGAAACCACAAGAGAGGTTTTAGATCAGGCATATCCTAGTTGGATGACTGACAATGCTGGAGCTACAATTAATTGGATTAGAAATATACGTAATCCAAACAAGTTTTTTATTTATCCTAAAGCTCCTGCTGCTCATCAGATAGTTATTGAGTACGCACAGACTCCACCTATTTATACAGGTACTCAGACAGTAGCGTTGCTACCTGATGCATACTTTCCTGCTATTGTAGATGGTACAGTGTTTCTAGCGGAGTCTATAGATAATGAGCATGTTAACTCAAATAGAGCTGCACTTTTCCAGCAGTCCTTCTCGCAAGCACTTGGTATCTCATCTCAGACTAGACAGATTACCGATACAGAGGGTGGTGGAATACCTGAAGAGGAGGTTGTCTAATGCCAAGGAGATTCGACAGTTTAGTACCCAGACTTTCACCAAGTGTCCCAGGTTGTCCTCAGCCTGTTATAGAACAGTATGTTCGAGATGCTGCTATAGAAGCATGTGAAAAAACTCTGGCTTACAGACATATACAGACCAAAATACCGTTGACGACAGGGGTGTATGATTATCCCTATGACCCCCCGACTAACACTGAGGTTCATGCATTTTTGAGTGCTTCTATTGATGGCACTCACATGACAGCATTACCACTAGAAGAATTTCAAGATAGATTCCCTAAGTGGCCTGACTTTGTAGCGGCTGATTACGGGATTCCAAGATACATCTCACAACTTGATGCTGATACATTTATTGTAACGCCAACGCCTGCTAACGCTAAAACATATGAGTTACGTATGGTTATTGCAGTCAAGCCTTTGCGTACTGCATATGAAATGGACACTACAGCATTTGATGAATTAGAAAATATTATAATGCACGGAGCACTTCAAAACTTATTGGTCTTACCTGAACGTACATGGTCAGACAGAGAGTTAGCTGCTTATCACGCTAAACAGTTTTTGTATAAAACAGCAGAGCGTAGAGCTAGAGCTAATCTTGGTGCGGCTAGAAACTCGCTGCGTGTTAAACCAGTAGCTTTTGGATGTTGAGGTGATGTATGGCTGATGTAATTAGATTAGTAAAAGGTAACTCAAAACCTGATATTATACTTACCTTAACAGATGATTCTACGGGTGGCGCTATTGATCTTAGCGCTGGTACTACTTCTGTTACTGTAAAGTTTCGTAAACAAAATACAACTACTGTGTTATCTACAATTAACTGTTCAAAAGTTAGTGGTGGGGCTACAGGACAAGTACAGTTTGATTTTACTGGCGGTGTTCTTAACGTAGACCCTGGAATGTATGAAGGTGAAGTAACGATTAGTTTCGCTGGTAGTCTTCAGACTGTTTACGATGTAATTAAATTTAGAGTACGGGACGACTTCTAATGCCCAACATACGTCTTAAAGCCGCTACTCAAGGTGGTCTGGCTTTGGATGTATCCGCCAGAACTACTTCTAGTAGTCATTCAAATACTGGTATTTCACTTGTAGTAGAACCTCAAGATAGTGAAATATTTCTAGCTGCTGATCCAGTTGTAACTGAAGTTATATACAGAGCTTCTGCTCGTGCGTTACAGCATGAGATATTTATGACGTATGAAGCTATACCAGTTGTCAACTTACCAGCAGAAACTATAGTTACCTCAGATTCTATTGGGCCGTTTATTATAGGATTTAATCCTAGCGAAACGCCTACTGTCACAGATCTTCCTGCATTTACTATAGGTTTTAACTCTTTAGCTGACTCAGCTACTGTTACAGATCTTCCTGCGTTTGAGTTAGGACGGCCTTTATCTGATAACTTTTCTACGTCTGACTCTATAGGGCCATTTACAGTAGGACTTAACCCTAGCGACAGCATTAATACGTCTGATTCTATTGGGCCGTTTACAGTAGGTTTTAATTCTAGCGATACACCTGTTGTTACTGATGACCCTACGTTTAGTGTAGGACTTAATTCTTTATCTGACTCAGCTACTATATCTGATTCCATAGGGCCGTTTATTGTAGGTTTTAACCTAAGTGATACGGCTACTATGTCAGATCTATTTGAACCTACTATGTTGTTCAATAGGACATTTGCTGACAGTGCTGCAGCTACTGAAGCTGACGCAAAGACAACCACCAAGGTGTTGCCTTTAGATAAAGAGGACGAAGTAACACTTACATATACACAGGCATATGTTTCTGGTGGCGCACAGATTGTATTTAACAATAATGCTGTAGTGCCAGGTAGAAATCAGAACTGTGCGTGGGCAGCAGATATACAGCTTAAATCATCTTATTCAGGCGCTGAGTGTATATGGGATGTAGGCGGATCTTTTCACGGAGCTTACCTAGGTATAACTAGCACAGGAAAATTACGATTCAGAGGTGGGGATGGTAGAACTCAATTTCAAACTACATCTACAAATGGGTTTGTAGTTGAGATAGATATAGCTGACTACCCACAGTTCTTTGATAACCAAACGCATACCTTGGCTTGGGATATATCCATGACGGATAAACGAGGTAGGTTATGGATTGATAATCAGCTTGTCATGGAAGAATCTTGTTCTGGTGCTTTAGGTGCTAACGGAGCTGGTTTTTGGGCTGGAGGTACTGAAAGCGGATTTGGTGTTGGTAAAGGAGGTAGTGTAGCTGGTGGTCAAGATAATATAAACCAGACTCTAAATCCTTACACAGGTACTATAACGGGTAATTTACGATTCTATCAAAACCAACTTTACACAGATGTAATAGGAGATTTTGCAACTGCGTCTGATGCTGCACCTGTACATACAATAGGCAAGAATCCGTCTGATAGTGTGTCAGCTTCTGATGCACCAGCACTTAGTGTAACTACAGGGTTTGCTGACAGTATTAGTTTAGGCGATGTTTTTTCTCCACAGGTAGCATACAACAGGTCGTTTGCAGATATTGTAACGTTATCTGATGCATCGCCTACCTTTACAGCTACCAAACCGATTGACACTAACACATCTACTGCTCAAGTAGATCCAGACCCAGTGGTTATGCTGGATGCACCAGCTATGACTTTTACTAGAGCACCGTTTACAGACAGTGTGTCAGTTTCTCAAAATATAGTTTTACAGCCTGTTAAAAGCGTGGTAGATTCAATTAGTGCATCTGACAACACGTATGAGATAGGTGCATCTTTTGAAGGTGATGGAGGTTTGTTCAATAGCGCCACACTTATTGGCTCATCTCCACCATTTAATGAGGAGTTTGTTTTGCAGACTTTTAGTAACTAGGAGGTAATATGTTTAAAGATGAAATCACGGTAACAGGTAAACTGAACGTTATACTTGTTGACCAAATGGGGCTTGTCAAAGAAGAACACGAATTTGACAACCTAGTAGTAACTGCAGGTAAAGGTTACATAGCGTCACGTATGAAAGATGCTACAGCCACAGCTATGTCACACATGTCAATCGGTACAGGAACTACCGCAGCTGCTGCAAGCCAAACAGCACTAGTTACAGAAGCAAACAGGCAAGCACTTACTAGCACTAACGTGTCAGGTGCTGCTGTTACTTATTCAGCTACATTTGGAGCAGGTAACGGGACAGGTGCTATTACAGAAGCTGGATTGTTTAATGCTAGCAGTGGCGGAACTATGCTTTGTCGTACAGTGTTCAGCGTAATTAACAAAGGTGCAGCAGATACACTAACAGTTTCATGGACAGTAACGGTATCGTAGATGACAAACTATTCAGAGGTAAAGGTAGCCAATAGTGCTAAAGGTACTTTAGCAGGGGGCATCTCTGCTAATCAGGGCACTTTATCTTTGTTAGGTGGTGAAGGCGCAAAATTTCCTACATTAAATACAGGTGAATATTTTTATATAACTGTTACCTCCGCAGCACTTGCTACTAATACGGAGATTATGCGTGTCACTAGTAGATCTGCCGATACACTTACTATTAAACAAGCAGATGGATCTGCCAGAAATCTTAACAATACATTCTCAGCTGGCGATTCTGTAGAAGTACGAACTACAGCTAATGCTATTAACGATCTGTTTGATTTAGAAAACATATTACCTGACACACCTGCACAGCCAGATAAGTTTGGTTTTCGTGTAGGGGGCACTGTAGATAGGTATATAGGCCCAAATGGTGTGCTTTCAGCAGCTACAGAAGACGAAGATAGAAAGTTTGCGATCAAATCCGATGGAACAAACGCCACCTACGAAGCTCTCAACCCTGCTGATATATCTGACGATAATAATACTTCTACTGGCTTTGTCAGTATTCCTGTAAGGGCGCATCCTTATATACCTCATGTACGTGGCAATGAGATGTATAAGATAGATAATTTATTTTGGAACGGTGGCGCTGTTGTACCTATTGCTACTGGAACTTATACTGAGAAAAATTTATCTACTAACGCTAACTTATATCAGATGAATGAAGACCATAACGTACCTATACAAGAAGGTTCGTTGGTTCATTTAAATAATATAGTTAAAGTTGACGAACATGGACAAGGATCTGGCGTTGACCAAGATAGTTACCATATATCTACTTATGGTGTGCATTTTACAGCATATACCACTACAAATGCTGTTAACTCAAATATCATATCTTTTAACGCTATAAAATTTGAATATAACACTTATATAGGAGCTTTTCTTAGCTATAGCCCAAGAGATGCAGCTTATGGGCCTGAAAGTGGTAATAGAATTATTGGTAGTATAGACGTTTTTTATAACAATATTAATTGGCAAGAAAGAAGATTTATAGGCTCTTATCTATATCCTCCTGCTATAAATGCTGGACTTACTAATGTTCCTCCTGGGACATATATTGTCCAAGCAACACGAGATACATCAACAACAGGCGTCAACACTACAATTACTGTTACCCTAAATCAAAACGTAACTGTTCCTGCTGCTACTAGAATACAGTTTTATAGAAATAGATTCCTTCAGTTGGGCAAACACTACAGTGCTTCTCGCCAAGATACGGTGTATTACAAGCGTGAAAACACAGCGCCAGCATCACGATCACTAAACAGTGATACAGTACCAAATGTAAAAGAAGATGCATACATGCCTGTCCCAGGACAGATTGCTAATGTGTACGTTGGTACATTTGGTAATCCAGGTACAGGACAAAACACATCTACTCAGTACTATTTTGATCACGGAACAAATGAAATTGGAGCTGCTGGAAATGGTGCTGTTCAAATGTCTAACAATGAGCATTTTGGAGTAACTGTCAAACCAATAAGTAAAGACTCTGTGTTTACTATTAAACTTTACTCAGGGATGTATACAGATAGCGGGTACGCAGCTTTAGCGTTTTATTGTGATTATATTGATGAAGATCCACAACCATATAACACAAGAATTTATAAAAATCCTAACGACAACACTGCAGCTAAAGCAGTGTTTTTAATAGGTCGGCATATGCACTTAGATAGATTTAGACAGCCTGAGTTTAATCTTAATTTTGTAAGAAATAACCAAGATGATGGGCAGGCATACTCGTTTGGTAATGGATTAATAACTGCTGGCACATGGCCTGATGTTAACACTGGTACGGTAATATCCCCACAAGCAAACACCCATAATGCTACTAGTATTGATTACGTTACTCACAACGATGCTGATAATGTTGGCGGTGCTTCAGATGACAATCAGTATCTTGCTGGAGTGTGGCATAACGGTGCTAATCGACATGCAGGTATAACAGGAATTAATTATTTTAGACCTGGGGTAACTAGTAAAGTAAGGTTTAGGATACAGTTCTATAGGGAAGATAATTCTGGTACAACGTATTTAAATAACCAGGGTGGTGCAACAGCATGTATGGTTGTAGAGGAGTATGTGCAGCCCTTTGGGTCGTTTGGATTTGATATACCAGGCGGACTTGACACTACCGCACATTGGAATGGGAATATAGTAAGATGACAAATTACCATGATATAAAATTTGCAAACAATGCTTATGGTACGTTGTCGCAAGCATACGCTACCACAGCAACATCTATTGTTTTAACTACAGGACATGGAGCACGATTTCCTGCATTAACAGGTAGCCAGTATTTTTTTGCTACATTATTGGACACATCTAATAATTTAGAAATAATAAAAGTTACTGCTAGAACTAGCGATACGTTGACAGTTGTTAGAGCACAGGAAGGAACTACAGCTAGAGCCTTTAATACTAACGATAGAATTGAGTTACGAGTCACAGCTGGAGGGCTTGCTGTACTAGGTGATTTAGATGAGATATTGCCAGATCAATCGGCAGCTAATGGTCAGGTACTAACAAGTTCAAGTGGCACTGCAGGATTTGCATCTTTAGACATTACTGACTTTAGTAGTGTTAACAACACAAATACAGGATTTTTTAGTCTACCAAGAGGTACTACGGCACAGCGTCCTGCGTCTAGTAATGCAGGATATTTACGATATAACACCGATCATTACGGTGGTGCTAGACCAGAATACTATGCACAAAATGGTCAATGGCTTCCATTAAATTCACCCATATTAAACAAGTATGTAATATGTGCTACAGCAGCAGCATCAGGAGATCCATCTCAAAATGAAGGTAGATTTCCTACTGCAGGAGGGGCTTGGACTACCGCAGGGTTTGTTGCAAATAAATTTGAGTTAACGCCTGTAAATAACGGAACACACAACATACTGTCAGTTATTCTTAAACCAATGTCTGTTAACAGTGTATTTCTTATAGAAGTGTCGGGGTCTTTTTATAAAAACAGTAGTAGTTCGTATGGTCATGCCACAATAGGAAGAACTACAGCTACTACTGCAGCAGGTACTACAGCTGCAGCTAGCACATTAAATGTTGGTCATCTCAGACGAGGCGGAGATGGTACAAGTAATGATGAAGATGATGGTTTAGCTGTATGGAATCAGGCAGCTCATTATCACTGTGGCGGATTTGCTGTTTACGATACACCTAACACAACAGATTTTGTAAGGTATTGTATACACTTTACTGCTAGCAATAACTCTTATGTGTATTTTCCTGCTCAGGGTATAGGCACTATGACTGTAACAGAGTTAGATGGTACAGGCACAACTAAAGTGGCTACTGATGCCCCATTGGAGGTAAATAGCTAATGGTTGCTGTAGCTTCAAATAATTCTAAAAGCCAAATAACAGGGGCTATAAACACCACTGATACTACAGTAAGTGTGACTAGTGGTGAAGGCGCATTGTTTCCTAATGTGTCAAGTTCAGGAACTAATTATTTTTACGCAACACTTATTGATACGTCAGGTAACAACGAAATAGTTAAGTGTACTAACAGATCTACAGATACATTAACTATAGTTAGAGCACAGGACGGTACTACAGCTAGGTCATTTAGTGCAGGTGACAGAATAGAGATGAGAGTTGTAGCTGCACTTGTAAATGATTTGTTTACACAAGCATCAGGTGGTGGCGGACAACGCACGGAGTGGTATGGGTTTTATATAAACGGAGATGATTTGAATATTGATTACACAGCTTCTGGCAGTACAGATAATTATGTAGATTCAGATTATCCAGTTACTAAATTTGTTCCATCTGATATACAGATAAGTATAAATGCTAGTGGACATCTAATATTAACAACGAGTTAGGGTGAAGTTATGGCAACAATAGACGTAGGAAAAATTAAGTTTACTTGGAGGGGTGCTTTTTCCACAAGTAACACTTACGAAAAAGATGATGTTGTCAGCTACGCAAGTTCTTCTTGGGTTTACGTAAACGCTACAAATAAAACAGGCTCTGCAGCAGGAGCACCATCTGGTTCTAATAGTAGCCATTGGGATATCATGGCTTCAGGATCTAATCCTTTAACTACCCAAGGTGATTTACTTACACATAACGGCACTAATACTGTTAGACTGGCTAGAGGTAATGCTGGGCAAGTTCTTACAGTAAGTGGCAATGATGTTGTATTTGGTAACGTACAACAAACTAATGTTCAGTCTGATAAATTTCTACTACCTAACTATGATCAAGTTGTAGCTCATAACGCTAGTACTACATACGGAGCTTCTGGTTCTAGAGCATGGCTAGCAGATTACGCTAATAACTGGATACCTGAGTGCGGGATACCTAATCCTGCTATGGGGCCTGTTATGTTTCCAAACAATAACCATTATGGGCCGTATAGAAAAACACTGTATCTAAACCAAAACCACGAGCTTGTTGGGTGGGGTACTGACGATTATCAGTATTTAGGTTATAGTACTGGTAACAAACACAAAGGTGGTACATCTGGCGCACATTTATTTGAGTACGGTGGTTTGGCTGATGGTGAGTATTTTGTAAGATTGTGGGCTACTGGTGGTACTATTGCTCTGCTTACAAACCTAGGTTCTTTGTTTACAGGTGGTTATAACGGCTACGGACAAATAGGTACAGGAAATACAACTAACTATTATGGGATTGTTAAAGTTCCATGCTTTGGGCCAGGGAAAACACATAATGGTCTAGGCACACGAGTCGCTGGCTTTCATATGGCTGATGGTGGTGACGGTTATCGTAACTACACTAGAATGTTTGCTATTGATGAAAACCTCAGACTATTTGCTTGGGGGTACGGTGCTAGTAGTGCGTTAGGTACAGGCAGCACTAGTAATCAATCACGCCCACAGCTTATTGATCAAGTCGATAATGTTATGATGGTGCATGGTGGTTATGTATCTGCTGCGTGTGTAGACACAGATAGAAAACTGTATTTTACAGGGACTAACGCACATGGGCATTTTGGTGATGGATCTACAACAGCTAGATCAGTGTTCACACAAACCACAGCAGCGTCTAATGTTTACCAGATTAACATTATTACAAATTCTTATTACACATCTTCTTGGACATATGATGGTACTAGCCATTATCTAAACACAAGTGGTGAGCTGTATGGTGCTGGAGAGAATGGCTATGGGCAAGTGGGCGATGGCACTACTTCAGATAAATCTGGGTTTACCAGAGCTGGTTCTGCTTTAACTTTTGCTAGCTTCTATTATACAGGTAATTCTAGAGACCTTAGTTGTGCTGCTATAGCAGGAACTCCAGGGGGTATGCTTACCTCTGGTGCTCAAGTTTATACGTGGGGTTACAATGGTACAGGTGCTGCAGGTAATGGAAGCACAAGTACTGTAAGTTCTCCTTCTGGCCCTGGTACAGCTACACTTTATACTAACACATGTACATCTACTGATTGCGAAGCTGCTCCTACTTCTACAGAAGTTGCGTTTCCGCAGACTAATATCATAGAGATATGGCCTGCTAGAGGTATCAATGGACAAAGTACACACCAATGGTATATGCGTGATGGTACGGGCAAGATATGGAAGTTTGGTTATAACTCAGCCACTGACTACTACAGATCTAGTTCAGGTAACACCACCTTAAATAAACCTCGTTTAGATGTAGGCCCGTGGAATACTACAGAGAGTTTTTCAGCCGATCATTTCTGGGCAGGACAGGTTTCACGTAAAGTTATTGCATTCCAAGGCATGGGCTATTCGTATAATAGCAACGGAAGTCAATATGCATATATGTCTGATGGTACAATCTTTGGCCTTGGGTATAACGGTGTAGGGCAGCTAGACGAAGGCGATACGTTTATTGGTGGCTGGACGCAGATTAATTAGGAGGTTTTATGGCACAAAAATTATATAAATGGACAGGCGATATTACCGACCCAGAATCTTGGGATAGTGCTTTACCACCTCCTGAATGGTATGGCACAGATGATAATGGTGTGTCTTATGCTCTTTTAGATACAGCTTTTGCTGCTGATTGTACTGCTACTGATTTGGCTGTTACCACAGCTACAACAGCTAAAGATTGGGTAAAACAAAACTCAAGACAAGCGAAGCAAATAAATAAAGAATGCCAAGAAGAAATACGTTTAGCTTACAGTTTAACTGATGAGCTGAAAGCGCATAGGACAAATGACACAGATGTACTGAACGCTATAGGTACTATTGTTGCAACTCATCAAGCGAGAAAGAATGCATTAGTAGGTGATTAATGGCTAGGGTGAGTGAGGTGGAAAAAGATTTAGCAACGCATGAAGCAGTATGTGCTGAGCGTTATGAAATGATTTTATTCAGAATCAACCGACTAGAACGTATTCTGGTTGCTTGTGCAGGGATTTTGATCGTGGGGTCAGGATCAGTATTAACAGCCGTACTTTTCAGATTAGGAGGATAATATGGCATATAAAACTAAAGCAAAAGCTGGCAAGGCTACATTTAAAACCTGCGCTGGCTGTAAAACGAAGGCACTTTGCAAAGCAAAAAAGAAGTGTCTGAAGAAAGGCAAAAAGTAATTAAATGAGGGTTGTGACATGGTTGTAGCAGAAACGCTTGCTGGCATAGCCCTCGTTAAATCTGCTGTAGAGGGAATAAAAAGTACTATCGCTACGGCAAACGATATAGGAGATATAGCAGGGCATGTAGATAAATTATTGCAAGGCCGAGATCAAGCTAATAAAGCTAAGCGTGAAGCTAGTACAGATCCTTTCAGTATTAAAAATATTGCAGAGGAAACTATAAACGCAAAGCTGGCTGAAGAACACCTTGATGAAATGCGCCAGTTAATAGACGCAAGATTTGGGTGGGGAACTTGGCAAGGCATAATAGCAGAAAGGGCTAGAAGAATACATGAGGCTAAAGAAGCGGAGAAAGCACTGAGACGTAAGAAGATGAAAGAGCATGATGAAATGGTAGAGACTGTCACTATTGGTGGCACTGTGATCATTGGTATTGTTGCTGTACTTGTTGCGGTGTATTTCTTCTTTAGGAGTATGTTTAGATGACACAAAAGAAATTACAAAAAGAATCTAAGTATGCTGAGTATGATGAAGATGGTGATGGTATCGTGAGTGATGAGGAGTTATCTCACGTAAAAGCTATCAAAGAAACTGAGACAGCATTACGAAAGAACTTAGCGCAACTGCGTATGGCAAGGTTTACACTTATTGCTATGGGCGTATTTACTGCAGCCATGTTTTTCGTACCTTTGGAGAGAGTAGAAGCTCTCGCAGATATTAGTAACCTTTTCTATATATCAGGCGCTGGTATCGTAGGCGCATATATGGGAACTACAGCATGGATGGCTAGAAAATGATACAAGCATTGATTGGCCCAGTTACAGGGCTATTAGACAAATTCATACCTGACGCAGATCAGAAAGCTAAGTTGGCACACGACATAGCTACTATGTCAGAGAAACACGCTCAAGAATTAGCACTTGCCCAAATAGAAGTTTTGAAGGCAGACGCCCAGGGAAATTGGTTTCAATCATCTTGGCGGCCCTTGATTGGCTGGATCTCAGGTCTCAGCCTTGGAATAAATTACATGGTAGCCCCGATCTGTGCAGGGTTTGGGATAACAATACCACAAGCAGATATGTCTGTGATGATGCCCTTAATGTTCGGCATGCTTGGAATCGGGGGGATGAGGTCATACGACAAAATGAAAAGGACGGATAGTAAAAAATGAATACTAAAGAAAGACAAAACGAAATAAGTAGTCTGTATCAGCAAGCTATGAAAGCTTGGGTCAGTGGCAATAGACTATCAAAAAATAAACAGATTCATATGATGCGCTGGAGACTGCGTAATGATTCTAAAGTAAAGAATCAACAAATGAATAGTGATTCACAATTTAAGGATACCCAATGAGTTTTGTATTATCAGAGAGAAGTCTTAGTAGGCTAGAAGGTGTAAACGATAGGCTAAGTAAAGTTGTTCAGTCAGCTATTGATTACACAAAAGTTGACTTTGGCGTCACCTGTGGACTTAGAACTGTAGAAGAACAGAAAGAGTTAGTAGAATCAGGTGCATCACAAACAATGAACAGCAAGCATCTTGATGGTAATGCTGTAGATCTTGTTGCATACATAGGCCCCAAAATAAGTTGGGAGTTGAATGTTTACGATGACGTTGCCGAAGCTATCAAAACAGCAGCTATGGAACATGATCTGTCAATACGTTGGGGTGCAGCATGGCATGTCGAAGACATAAGAGAATGGCACGGAACTATGGAAGAGCTTATGCTTGCGTATATTGATTTGCGTAGGCGACAAGGTAAGCGTCCATTTATAGATGCCCCACATTTTGAGGTGACATAATGGCGTCAGTTAAGTTATTAAAATTCCTGGGTGAAGCACCACGTATTACTACAGAGTTGTTACCAGATGGTGCAGCACAGATAGCGTATAATGCTAAGCTGTATTCAGGAGATTTAATACCTTATCGAAAGCCTGTGTTTGATAGGAACATAGGACGTACAGGCACTGTAAAAACAATATACCCACTTACTAGTCCAACAGGCACAGTCAACTGGCTAGCATGGAATACTAGTGTTGATATTGTTAAAGCATCACAAGGCGATGCGTTTGAAGAGGATGAACAAAGATTTTATTACTCAGGTGATGGCCCACCTAAAGTATCGACTTATGACTTAGCTACTTCTGGATCTGGCCCGTATCCTGCTGCAGGAGGTTTTTATCAGCTTGGACTCCCTTTACCAGACGTTAAACCTACTACGTCAGTAACAGCCTTTACTGCTTTGGATTCAGTATCGTTTTCTAGAGACTCAGCTAATCAGGCAACGATTGTAACAAATGGTAATCATAATATTAAAACGGGTAATATCATAACCGTTCGTGATTTTACAGGTACTACTCCAGAAACATTTAATGCTACAAACGTTACTGCTACAGTGCTTAGTGATACTAGTATTCAGTATTTTAATACAGGTGATAATACTGCAACGACAGCTGACACAAATGGTAAAGTTGATCTTGCTGGTACTACACAAGCTCGTAATTACATATATAGCTGGATCACACCTTGGGATGAAGAATCAATTCCTTCCGCACCTTCAGAGACAGATTTTTTAAAAGAAGGCCAAGTTGTAACTCTTACTAACTTACCTACAGCTCCACCTACTGAACCTACATATAATTTTATACGTGGGATTAGATTGTATCGTACAATACCTACAGCATCAGGAACAGCTTACTATAAACTTACTGACGCTTGGTATCCTGTAGCAGTAGCTACAGTAGCTAGAGCAACTAACGTAGCAACAGTTGAGTTTGCTGATTATCATAACTTAGCTGTGGGTGACAGATTTAAAATTTCTGGTTGTACAGACACATCATTTAATGTGACAGACGGCATAGTTGTTTCTGTTACTGGTAACAAAACTATTACTTATGCAAGCTCTGGAGCAGACAAGAACACTACAGCAGATACTACTGGTAAAAAATACCACGATGTAGCTGAGACTCCTGATGATAGCGCTAGGTATTTTGGTGATCCTGTACTTACTAACCCATATCATTTTGTAGATGATTTTCTATTTAGTAACCTTACTACAATATTAGGTAGTGCTGATAACGATGCACCTCCTGAAAATCTGCAAGGTTTAGCTCTTGCTGCCAACGGTATATTTGTAGGTTTCTTTGGAAACCAGATATGTTTTTCCCTACCTTATCAGCCTTATGCATGGCCTATTAAATTTAGGCTAACCACCGAATATAACATTGTTGCTTTAGGTGTATCGTCTGGTTTTATCGTAGCTTTGACAGAAGAGAATGCGTACCAAGTCACAGGTAGTACACCACAAAACATGGACATTGCTAAGATAGATGTACCCTATCCATGCTTATCTAAAGATTCAGTAGTAAACATGGGATTTGGTATAATGTTTGCCACATATGGTGGCATGGCTGTGTACACTCCAGCTACAGGTGTAGATCTTATTACTAAATTTGTTCATGACTGGGATACGTGGAATGCCACGGTTGATCCTAGAACTGTTGTAGGAGCTTACTACAATGGTAAGTATTTTGGATCTCATTCATCTGGTTCGTTTATATTTGAACAAGATCAACGGATTGGTGGGTATTTTGTATCTGTAGATTACACGTTCACTGCAGCTTACGCAGATCCTGATACTAACAATTTTTATTTTGTATCTGGACAGCAGGGTGATTTGTTTGAGTGGGATAAAGGCACGGAACCACTTGCTCCACTAGAGTGGAAGTCAAAAACAATTACAACAAAAGATTATCTTAATCTTGGGGCTGCTAGAGTTATTGCTGATTACGCAACACCAGACTCTCAGACTAATGCTTTAATTGCTGCAAACGCATTAGTTCCTACAAATAACGCTACTGTGTGGGCAAACAATGCAGAAATAGGAACTATTAATGGGCCTACTGCAAACGCTAATAATAGTACTATAACAGAACTTGGTACATTAAACTCAGCTCCTATACATGAAGATAACTTGACATCATATTTACAAGATGTCCCAGGTGCATTGCCTGTTACATTTAGATTCTGGGTTAACAAAGTGTTAGTTTACGAGAACACAATATCATCTGACAACATATTTAGATTGCCTACAGGTTACAGAAGTGATACATTTGAAGTGGGAGTGGCTGGCTCTGCTAGGATAAGAAGTATACACTTAGGTGAGACGCCATTCGGATTGAGGGCATCATAATGGCAACAAGATACGCAGCAATACCAGCAATACCGCAAGGGAACCTTACAGGGGCATCTACTATAGTGTTGATAACAGCACTAAAAGAAAACGTAGAGCTACTTACAGGTACTCGTGGGGAAGATGATTTAGCTAGTAAAGCTGTGGCTATAGATCAAATTAAGCAAACTGCACTTGGCAGACAAGATGCTGTAGCAGTAAATGCAAAAGGGTTAGGCGTTACCATATCTGGTACAAACGTCCCAAATTATGATGATTATGTAAAGTTAGTTAACGATGTGCAAACATTGATGAATGATTTGTTTGCAACTAGAGAGGCAATAGATACATTACTAGCACAATTAAAAGGACAGGCTTAGGAGGTAAATATGGTAGGTCTAAGAAAACGGCTTAGTCGCAGGCGAAGACAGCAAAGAGCTCAGCGCCAATCAGGACTATCGCCTAGTAGCTTTAATACACAGAGTACAACTCCTGGGGGTACTAAAGTTAATCAAGGTCGTGGGGGTACACTGACAGCAGCTCCTGCTAGTTTGCAAGCACCAACGGGTACTACGGCAGCTACTGCTAAAATTGCAGCCCCAGCTGCACAAGGCAGACCTTTAGGTGCACAAGCGCCAAATCTTGGCCCCTCTCTTGATGTACCACCAGCGTTACAAACTCTTATTAAAGGTGGTAACCTGCCTATGATTAACATGGCAGCTGTTAATAGACCTATCCCTACAGGTACAGGCACTTCTAATAGAAATGTTCCAGCTTTAGATTATCGTTTTCAGCCTTACGCTTTTGAAGAAGGTGGCATGGTTGGCCCTGGAGGTATGCCAGTACAACAAGGTATGGCGCAGCCTATGAATAAAGCACCTTTAACTCCTGAGCAAATGGATGGAGAGATGGCACGTACTGTCCAGAACAATCCACAAGCCATCCAGCGTTTAGCTGCTGAGTTACAAAATGCTATTCAAACTGGTGAGCTTCAAGCAGATCAAGTAAACATGGGGCTACAGTTAGCACAGTCTGCTGTACAAGATCCTAGTCTTTACCCACAGCTACGTGAGTTTGCTCTTAACAATGGTTTGGCAGAACAAGATGATCTGCCTATGGAGTACGATGAAGGACTTGCGTTTATAATTATACTTGCGTGTAAACTTGCATTAGGTATGCCAGTCCCTGGAATGGGGCAACCTATGGAGCAAGGTATGCCTAGTATGAGAGCTGGTGGGGCGTTACCAAAAGAAAGCCCTAACCCAGGTGGTGGTATTCCTATCATGGCCCACGAAGGTGAGTACGTGATACCTAAAGAAGTTGTGGCAAGAAAAGGCACAGAATTTTTTGACAAACTAATACAGGCAAACAATGGTTCAAAAGTCAGCTAACGTAGTAGAGTTTCCAGCAAACTCATTTGACCCTTTGCTTCTTAGTACTAAGGAGCATTTCGATAAGTATTGGGCGTATGCAGAACCGCATATTAAAAAGTGTCTTGATGAAACAACACATGGTGAAATAGAGACCCATCATATATATGAGCGAGGATTGGCTGCACAGAATTATATTATAGTGGTTAAATCAGATGCAGGGCCAGAGCCAGAAGTAAAACTAGTTTTAGTGTTTGAACCACGTATATATCCTAATCTACCTGCTCTTAATTTGTTAGCCATAGGTGGTTCTGATTTAAAGTCTTTGTCAGATAAATACTGGGAAAAACTTTTAGGTTGGGCTTATATGAATGGTGTTAGAGCTATAGAAGGTTTAGTTGGTAATCCAGCTATGGAACGTGTCATAAAACGATTAGGGTTTAAACCAGTATACACTCAAATGAGATTAGATTTAACGGAGGCTCCAGATGAAACAAATTGATTATGTAACAAATACGGGGCTGACCCCGATAAATTTAGAACCATACACTGAACACGGTGGTGGCGGAGGGTTTAAAAAGATTGTAGCCGTTGCAGCTGCAGTTGCTATACCTTTTGCAGCACCTACGATTGCTGGAGCTATTGGTCTATCTGGGGCTATTGGGTCAGTCATGGCTTCAGGTTTGGTAGGTGCAGGACTAGGAGCAGTAGCTGGACAGATTACTGGGCAAGGTGCAACTAGAGGTGCACTCCTCGGTGCTTTATCAGGTGGTGCTGCAGGTTACTTTAATCCAGGAACAAATCCTGCAACAGGTCAGAACTATCAAACGTTCTCTGGTACTCAATTTAGACCAGACGCTTACAATGCAGCAGTAGATGCTCAGAATGCTGCAAATCTAGCAGATATGGAAAGTATAGTAACTGCTGATGCAGGCATGACTAACATAGACACAACGCCTACGTTTACTGAAGGTGGTTCTACAGCTACTACACTAAATACACAGCCAGTTGCTGTAGAGGGTGGAACAGCACAGATTGTTCAGCCTGATGGTGGCGTTACACAATTTGGGCCTGGTGCTCAAAATACTGGGTCAGCTACAGGCCTACAAACCATGAACGCAGACGCAAGTGCTGCTGGCTTAAATACTGGTAGTACAGCAGCTGGTGGAACTACTGGTGGAAGTGTATACGATGTTAAGCTAACAGGTGACAGGTTTGCTGACTTTAAGAATATAATGACAGGTAGATTCACTGATCCTAGAGCGTTAGCTGATCTTTCCATTCAAGCTGGTATTAACGTGCTTGGCGCTACACTGCTGAAGCCAGAGTTGTCCGATGAAGAACAAGAACTAATAAACTTGCAAAAGCAACAGCTAGAAGAGTTAAAAGCAAAAGATGAGAAAGCTTATAATTTTGCTATGAAGCAAGCACAGGCGTTTCTTGATAAAGCTGAAAACTTTGATGTTCAGCAGTATGCTAGACAAACATACGGTAGAACACTGAACAGGTTGGCACAAGCTAAACGAGAAGCACTACGTAAAATTAACCCTAACAGAGCTGGACTAAGAGCTGCAGAAGCAAGACGTTTTGATCTTGGTATAGGTTCGCAAGGTGGTACTGCTTATGATAGGGGTATGATTACAGGGCTAAAACAACAAGGCGATTACTATAATAAAGCAGCTAGCACATTCCCAAGTGGTGGTGGTAACTATAGTGCAGCTTTAACAGGGCTAGAACAAACATATGCTAACTTAGCAAAGAAAAAATCAGATGCTCAAAAAGGTATAAATCAAATGTTTGGCCCACTACTAGTTGATGGTGGCGATGGTAATGAGGATTATCAATCATTTAAGCTAGTTCCAAGCAGTATTTCATAGGTGTACACATGGCTTTACTAGATTTCTTACGATCAACAGTACCTGTAGACGCTAACGCCCAAAGCGGTTTTACTCAAGGTGCTGAAGATTATATGAGGCGCAGGAGAGCTGGCCTAGAAAATCAACGCCTAACACGGGAAGAAAATTTCCGTAAGATGGAAATGAATAGACCTCCTGCTCAGTTTAACGCAGAAGAGTTAGCAGGGCAGATAAATACTGGTCTTCGAAATATACCTGCAGAAGTTGTCCGTGAACAAGAAGGGGCAGGTGGTGTTGATGCTAACGAAGAGTTTCCAGGTGGTGTAGTAACCACGCCTAAACCTGCAACAGAAATTCCACCTGCTCTAACAAACGAAACTCCTTTTCCAGGTCAGATTACTTTTCCTGAGTATGAGCAACCTGATCTTTCAGGTTTGTTTCCAGAAGGCACTACACAAAAAACTGATGCACAAGCTGAAGAAAAAGAAGCATTGCATGTACAAGGTATGCCTTGGAAAGTAGTACCTAAAGGTAATGGACAGGTACTAGTACATAATGGTGTTGAGTATAATATCAAAGATGTTATGGGCGATGGTACTAGTTTTCAAATCGTAGATAGATTTGGCAGACCTAACTTTCCTTTAACAGATGCATTCACTAAAGGTCGTGCTCAAGGAATCGTAAATACAGAGATAAACGTAGGAGATGTGGATACAAATGTAGCTACACCTCAAGCACCTACTCAAAACAAATTTATAGATAGCGCAGTCGCATCTGTAAAAAACAACAAATTTAGAAGTCTACAATCACAGTTAACTGTTGAGCAAGCTAGGTTGATTGGCATACCTGAGGGTGAAGCTCTCGCATTGCTAGCTATAGAATCTAACTTTGGTAATATACCATTTACAGGTCGTAAAGCTAAAGGTGCTTTGCAGATAGAAGCTCCTGCATTTACAGATGTAAAACAATTTTACGCTGGTAAAATGCCAGCGGGTGCAAATCCAGGGGAATGGGCAAGGCTAAAGAATATTGCTGCTGGTTTACCAAAGAATTTTTCTGGATTGTCTGATAATAGAGATCAGATTACAGCTGCCCTACTATATTTAAAACTAATTAAATACAAAGGTGTAGACCCTAAGTTTCAAGGGGCTGCATATAACGATGGTTATAGTAAATTTATAGGTATTAACTCTCTACAAGATGTAAAGAAGTTTGCTAAAAACCACGACTATAATTCAGTAAACACATAC
>Ga0213859_10000160_pt1 | contig 31218 bp, 43 predicted proteins | sample PICome_2_FD_160133 | JGI IMG/M metagenome (GOLD analysis project Ga0213859, IMG submission 160133) | Coastal seawater microbial communities near Pivers Island, North Carolina, United States - PICO304 | ecosystem: Environmental > Aquatic > Marine > Coastal | place: USA: North Carolina...
ATTCGGTCAAGAAGAAGAAACTTACAACATCGTAGCTGCACACGGTTACTTTGGTCGTTTAATCTTCCAATACGCTTCATTCAACAACTCTCGTGCTTTACACTTCTTCTTAGCTTTATGGCCAGTTGTAGGTATCTGGTTAACTGCTATGGGTGTAAGTACTATGGCGTTCAACTTAAACGGTTTCAACTTCAACCAATCAGTTGTAGATTCTCAAGGTCGTGTTATTAACACATGGGCTGATATCATCAACCGTGCTGATTTAGGTATGGAAGTAATGCACGAACGTAACGCGCACAACTTCCCATTAGATTTAGCTTCTGCTGATGTATTCCCAGTAGCTTTAACAGCTCCAGCTGTTAACGGTTAATTAGATCTAATCTATACTAATATATTATAAATTTTAAAAAATTTTAAAATTTATAATATATTTTAATTTTTTCTCGTTTAATTCTAGAAATTTAATATAAAACTATAACTAAAAAGATAATTTATTTTTTAAAGTAAAAAAAATGAACTATAATCTAAAGTAGTAATTAGTAAAATTATATAGAAGTTATGTCTCATACAGTTAAGATCTATGATACATGTATTGGCTGTACACAATGTGTGCGTGCATGTCCTACAGATGTATTAGAAATGGTTCCTTGGGATGGTTGTAAATCAGGTCAAATTGCTTCTTCACCACGAGTTGAAGATTGTGTAGGTTGTAAACGGTGTGAAACTGCATGTCCTACAGACTTTTTAAGTGTACGAGTTTATTTAGGGGCAGAAACTACAAGAAGTTTAGGTTTAGCTTACTAACTTAAAATTAAAAGGAATCTAAAAATTAATTTTTAGATTCCTTTATTATGATAACCAACCATAACTATGTAAACCTTTACCTAAGAAGTTTACACCTAAGTAACAAATCCAAATAACAAAGAATCCTAAACCTCCTAAAACGGCAGTTTTTTTACCTTCCCAGCCTTTGGTAATGCGTGAATGTAAATATGTTGCAAAAACAATCCATGTTATTAAAGCCCATGTTTCCTTTGGATCCCAACTCCAATAAGAACCCCATGCTTCATTTGCCCAAACTCCACCAGCAATAATTCCAATCGTTAAAAAAGGAAATCCTAAACCAATAATTCGATAGCTCCAATTATCTAAACTTTGTAACAATTTTAATTTTCCAAGTTCTGCAATTTCATCTGATGATGAAAATAATTTTGCTTCATAATAATCTAACATTACATTATAAAGAGGTAAAGACGACTCATCAATTAATTGTAAATCAACCTCCTGATATTTTGAAATTACTAAAAACAAAATACATAATAATGAACCCATTATTAATGTTGCATAACTTAGCATCATCATACTTACATGCATCATTAACCAATTTGATTGTAAAGCAGGAACTAATGGACTGGCTTTTTGCATCTCAGGAGATAACGTTAGATTTGCAAATCCCATTATTAATAGAGCAACAGGAATTAAAATAGCTCCCATTAACTTACTTTTTGTTTTATTTTCAAGATATAAATAAATTGTTAACAATGTCCAAGTTAAAAATAATAGAGATTCATATAGATTACTTAAAGGAAAATAGCCAGCTATAATCCAACGTGATGCTAAAATAAAGAATAATAATATATTAGCTACTAGAGAACAAACTCGACCAATTTGTAAAAGACTATTGGTTTGTTTAAAAAATGATAAACTTACCCAATATATAGTCATTGAAAATAATAAGACACCAAAAACGATATTAGATGAAAAATTTTGTATATTATCCCAATCCATTTTATTTTTTAATAAATTTTTTATATAAATTGTTTTACATAATATAATTCTACTAAAAATCTTAATGATTTGTTTACTTTTATCCATAATTTTTTAAAATAGATCTAAATAAAATTAGAATCATTTTTTAAATTCTTATTAAAATTAAACTGACAATATTATATTAAGAAAATTTCAACATATCTTGAAAATTAAAATTGACATTACGAATATGTTCAAAGTATCATATTTTCAATATTGATAACCGAATATACTATGTCAGTAACAATGAAATATGAAATGATGATTCTTCTTACAGAAGAATTTAATGATGGTGATTTAAAAACATGGGCATTTCATTATGCAAAAGCATTACGAAAATTAAATGCGTCAGAAATCTCAGTAATTTCTCGTGGTAAACGTGACTTAGCATATGCTATTAAAAATCAAAAACGGGGTAATTTTATTCAAATTAATTTTTCTAGTTTTCCAAAAAATATTGAAAATTTTTCCGATAACTTAAAATTAGATCCAAATGTTTTGCGATTTTTAGTTTTAAATAAAAATTAATTTTAAAAATTTATAATTTTAATTATTATAAATTTTTAAAACTTACTTGAATTAAAGTCAAACATCTGATAATATATGAGTAATTAGAATATCCTCAGTAGCTCAGTGGTAGAGCAACCGGCTGTTAACCGGTTGGTCGTAGGTTCAAATCCTACCTGGGGAGTAAAAATAAAAAACAAAAAATGAAAAAGAATTTTGATAAATTACAAATAGGACATAAATCATTTAATTCTAGATTAATGTTAGGTACTGGGAAATATCGCACAGTTGATCAAGCAATAAATAGTATAAATAATAGCGAATGTGAAATTGTAACGGTTGCAATCCGTAGACTTCCTACAGATTTAAATAATGATAATACAACATTTTTAAAATTTTTAGATTGGGATAAACTATGGTTATTACCAAATACTGCTGGTTCTCAAACAGCTGAAGAAGCTATTCGAATGGCATTTTTAGGGCATGAATTAGCTTGTCAGTTAGGTCAAGAAGATAATTTCTTTGTTAAACTTGAAGTAATTTCAGATCCGAAATATCTGTTACCTGATCCAATTGGAACACTAAAAGCAGCGGAATTTTTAGTCAAAAAAGGATTTACTGTTTTACCATATATTAATGCTGATCCTATGCTTGCTTTACATTTAGAAGATCTTGGATGTGCAACAGTAATGCCTTTAGGATCGCCAATTGGTTCTGGACAAGGTTTAAATAATCTAGCTAATATACAGATTATAATTGAAAATGCAAGTGTTCCAGTAATTGTTGATGCAGGAATTGGCGCACCAAGTGAAGCAACGAAAGCTCTTGAAATTGGTGCCGATGCTGTTTTATTAAACACAGCTGTTGCACAATCAAAAAATCCTGAACAAATGGCTTCAGCTATGAATCTAGCCGTTCAAGCCGGTCGGTTTAGTTATCTAGCGGGACGCATGGAGAAAAAATATTATGCAAATGCTAGTTCGCCACAAAATAATATAAGTACTTTAATTAAATAAAAATATAAAAAATTAAAATTAGTAAATAAAAAATTATTTATTTTATTTACTAATTAAAAAATTAGAGGAGTTAAGCGTTATCAGTTGATAAATTTGTTAGTTCACTTGTTTCCAAACTATTTTCTTCTGAATTTAGTAATTCAGGATCCACATCACTGTAGTCAATTTCTACTTGAACGTCATTAGTATAATCAACTAATGATCCATCACGTTTTGCTCGTTTAACTACTAACCGTGTTTTTGGATATAAAGGTGTTGTTAAACATTGTTGAGCTAATGTATCTTCTAATAAACGCATTACAGCACGTCTTAATGGTCTTGCACCATATACAGGATCATAACCCTCTTCAGTTAACAGACTTCGAACCGCCACATCTACTTCTAAAGTAATATCTTTTTCTCGTAATCGTTTTTCTAATTGATTGATCATTAACCCACAAATTTCCCAAATATCGTATTTTGTTAAATGGTTAAAAACAATAATTTCATCAATACGATTTAAAAATTCTGGACGGAAAAATTCTTTTAATTCTTCATTTACTAATTCTGTAACCTTTTCAAAAACTGATGCATCTTTAATTGGCTCAGGTGTAGGTTCCCAACCAACACAACCGTCTTCATCAATTTTAAAAGCAGGTTTATTTTGTTTTGATTTGGCTTTAATACCACTTTCACGTTCAATAATTTTCGCTCCTAAATTTGTAGTCATAATAATTAACGTGTTTTTAAAATCGATCACACGTCCTTTAGAATCTGATAGTCTTCCATCATCTAAAATTTGTAATAATAAATTAAAAACATCAGGATGGGCTTTTTCAACCTCATCAAATAATACAACTGAATATGGTTTAGTTCTTACAGCTTCAGTAAGTTGACCACCTTCATTATAACCAACATAACCTGGCGGTGAACCGATTAATTTTGCAACAGTATGTTTTTCCATATATTCAGACATATCTAACCGAATCATACTATCTTCAGTACTAAACATATATTCAGATAGGGCTTTTGTTAATTCAGTTTTTCCAACACCAGTAGGACCTGCAAAAATAAAACTCGCAATTGGACGATCAGGATTTCGTAATCCTACACGAGCTCGACGAATAGCTTTTGATACAGCCACAATAGCATGATGTTGACCAATTAATCGTTCATGTAATGTATCTTCCATTTTTAAAAGACGTTTTGATTCAGAATCTGAAATTTTTGTTACAGGTACTCCTGTCCAACCAGCAATAACTTCGGCAACATCATTTTCAACAACAGTATCGACATCTTTACGTGTTAACCCAAGTGCTTCATTTGTTAATGCAGCTTGTTTCATAATACTAATGTGAGTTCGGACTTCCATTTCATGATCTACTAATTGTTTAGCAATATCAAAATCGTGTTCTTTAATACTTTCTTCTTTATCTCGTAAAGTATCTTGTAATTCTTTTAATAAACGTTTCATTCCTAATGGTAAACGTCGATTTTCTAAACGAACTCTTGATCCAGCTTCATCTAAAACATCAATTGCTTTATCTGGTAAAAATCTATCTGCAATAAATTTATCCGCAAGAATAGCTGCTTGTTCAACTGCTTTATCATGATAACTTAAAGTATGGTGTTGTTCAAATTTTGAACGTAACCCACGTAAAATATCAATTGTTACTCCAACACTTGGTTCATCAACACGGACTGGTTGGAAGCGACGTTCTAACGCAGGATCTCGTTCAATATATTTTCTATATTCATCAATTGTTGTAGCACCAATACATCTAAATTTACCTCGTGCTAAAGCCGGTTTTAAAATATTTGCCGCATCAACAGCACCTTCAGCAGCCCCTGCACCCACTAATGTATGAATTTCATCAATAACTAAAATAACCGCAGCATCATTTTGAGCTTCTTCAACAATTCGCTTTAATCGTTCTTCAAATTCACCACGATACTTTGTACCGGCTAAGATTGAACCTAAATCTAAAGCCATAATTAAATGACCATCTAAAAAATCAGGAGCTTTTTCCGTTAAAATTAATTGAGCAAGTCCTTCAGCAACGGCGGTTTTACCTACGCCTGGTTCACCAATTAAAACTGGATTATTTTTGCTTCGTCGTGCTAATACTTTAATAACTTCATGAATTTCTTTTTCTCGACCTATAACAGGATCTAACTTACCTTCAACTGCTTCTTTTGAGATATTTTCAGAATATTCATCTAACGTAGGTGTTTGACTACCTTTTTTGTCTCTATCTATTAAGAATTTTTCTGCTTGTGTTAAAGGACGTAATATTTCTTCTTGATTTTCTTCAATATAAGCCAAAATTAAATTTCGTAATTTTGGAATATCTACTTGCAATTTATCTAGGGTGCGCATAGCAACACCATCAGATTCTCCAATAAGTGCTAGTAAAATGTGCTCAGTTCCAACAAAATTTTGTCCTAAATCTTTACCTTCATGTACTGCCATTTCTAATACACGTTTTGCTCGTGGTGTAAAAGGAATTTCTGAAGCAACAAAGCCAGTTCCACGTCCTATATATAATTCAATCTCTTTTCTAGCTTTTTTTAAAGTAACTTTCATTTTTTTTAAAGCGCGAGCACCAATACCATGCCGTTGACCAATAACACCTAATAAAAGTTGTTCAGTACCTACAAAATTATGCCCCATTCGACGTGCTTCTTCTTGAGATAGCATAATTACTTTGATTGCACCTTCAGTAAACTTTTCAAACATTTCTCTTATCTCCTGAAAATTTTTAATAAATTTGAAGAATAACTTTTATCTCTTCGCTATTTTTTCTTATAAAAAATCTTTTTACTCCCAAAACAAATAAAACTAATCACTAAAAATAATTTATTTTTTTCAATTTCTTGCTTTCTTCTTTAGTATATATTATACTTTCTAAAGTATCATTTTGCAATATTAAATTTGGCGGTATGGCCAAGTGGTAAGGCAGTGGATTGCAAATCCTCGATCCCCAGTTCGAATCTGGGTGCCGCCTGCTATAATTTTTCTATAGTATTGCTTTTTTATTTTATATAGTATAAGATGGTACTAACTAAATAAAATGTAAGGGGATGTGGTGGAATTGGTAGACACGACGGACTTAAAATCCGTTGCCTAGTGATAGTGCGTGAGGGTTCAAGTCCCTCCGTCCCCAATCAAAATGGTACATAAAATATTTGTTCTTTAGTTTATTACTGGTCGATTTAAAAATAAAATATTAAAAAAATATTAAAACTATCATAATAAGAGAAACTTATTATGATAGTTTTAATATTTTATGATAAACAAATTCTATATAAAATTCCTGGAGGTAAATCTGATTTTGATAATAAATCAAAAATATTTATACTTGGATCATATGAAATGTCTAGAATTCGTTTGTGAATTCTAATTTCAAAATGTTCTCGTGAATCCTTATCAACGTGAGGTGAACGTAATACACAATAAATACGTTTGTCTGTTGGTAAACTCACCGTACTAAACTTATTCACATCATTTGTTTGAAGTAAATCAATAAGTTTACGACATGATGATGTTAGAAGTTCATGATTAAAAGATTCTAATCGTACACGAATTTTCTCATTCGTTTTTATTTCCATAAATTTACTTAATTATTTAACAATTTTAGAAACAACACCTGCCCCAATTGTTCGACCGCCTTCACGGATTGCAAAACGCATTCCATCTTCAATAGCTACTGGGTAAATTAATTCAGCTGTCATTTTAATACGATCACCAGGCATTACCATTTCAACCACACTCCCATCATCTGCAGTAAATTGTGTAATTGAACCTGTTACATCTGTTGTTCGAACGTAGAATTGTGGACGGTAGCCTGTAAAGAATGGCGTATGACGACCACCTTCTTCTTTAGTTAAAACATATACTTCAGCTTCAAAATTTGTATGTGGTGTAATTGTTCCTGGTTGTGCTAAAACCATACCACGTTCAATATCTTCACGAGTTACACCACGTAATAAAATACCAACGTTATCACCAGCGAAACCTTCGTCTAAAGTTTTTTGGAACATTTCAATACCAGTAATTGTTGTTGTTTGTGTTTCTGAAACACCAACAATTTCAACGTTATCACCTACTTTTACAATACCACGTTCAATACGACCTGTTGCAACTGTACCACGACCAGTAATAGAGAAAACATCTTCAATAGCCATTAAGAATGTTTTTTCCGTATCACGCTCTGGTGTTGGGATATATTCATCAACAGCATCCATTAAAGCAAAAATTTTATCCACCCATGGATTATCACCACGTTTAATACTTGGGTTAGATGAAATAGCTTCAATTGCTTGTAATGCCGAACCTGGACAAATTGGAATATCATCACCAGGGAAATCGTACGCTGATAATAATTCACGAACTTCTAATTCAACTAATTCTAATAATTCTTCATCATCAACTTGATCTTCTTTATTTAAGAATACAACGATATCTGGAACACCTACTTGTTTTGATAATAAGATATGTTCACGCGTTTGTGGCATAGGTCCATCTGCAGCTGATACTACTAAAATAGCACCATCCATTTGAGCTGCACCTGTAATCATATTTTTTACATAATCAGCGTGACCTGGACAGTCTACGTGTGCATAGTGACGATTATCTGTTTGATATTCTACGTGTGCTGTATTAATAGTAATACCACGTGCTCTTTCTTCAGGTGCCCCATCAATTTCATCGTATGCTTTTGCTGTATTTGACTCATCGCCTAAAGCTAATGTTGCTGTAATTGCTGCTGTTAATGTTGTTTTACCATGATCTACGTGACCAATTGTACCAATATTAACGTGTGGTTTTGTACGTTCGAATTTTTCGCGTGCCATTTTTTAAAGTTCCTTTAATTGTAAATTATCTAAATTAATATAATAATAAAAGCTTTTAGCGAGAAATATTATTAGATAAATATGTATTTAGTATCTAAAATGAGCAAATGCTTTATTAGCATCAGCCATTCTATGTGTTTCTTCTTTCTTTTTAATAGTATTACCGATGTCATTTGCTGTGTCAATAATTTCACTTGCTAATTTTATTGACATACTTCGACCTACACGTTGACGTGCATAGGTAATGATCCATCGTAATGATAAATTAGTGGCACGGAATCCACTTACTTCAACTGGAACTTGATAAGTAGAGCCACCAATTCGACGAGCTTTTACTTCAACCGCAGGACTTGCATTGCGAATAGCTCTTTCAAAAACAACTACTGGATCTTCATTTGTTTTGGCTTTAATAATTTCAAAAGCTCCATGGACAATATTTTGTGCTATAGTTTGTTTTCCTGATTTTAAAATGCGGTTAACTAATAAACTTACAAGATAACTATTATATGTAGAGTCTGCTTCAGGAAATCTTTTCTTTGCAATATTTCGACGTGACATAATATCAAATATATTTTTTAAAATATTAAATTTCTTTAAATTTATGATGTAATTTTTTATTAAAAAAATTTAAAAAATTACATTATTTTTGATTTCCAGTGAAATCTTTCATTAATTATTTGTCTTTTTTGGGTTTTTTCACACCATATTTAGAACGACCTTGTGTTCGATCTTTTACCCCACCACTATCAAGTGCTCCACGAATAATATGATACCGAACACCTGGTAAATCTTTAACACGGCCACCACGAATTAATACAACTGAATGTTCTTGTAAATTATGACCAATTCCTGGTATATACGCAGTTACTTCAAATCCTGAAGTTAATCGTACACGGGCTACTTTCCGAATTGCTGAATTTGGTTTTTTTGGTGTTGTTGTATAAACACGTGTACATACTCCTCGTCTTTGAGGACAGTTAACTAATGCCGGCGATTTTGTTTTTTTCTTAATTTGGATTCGTCTTGAACGAACTAACTGTTGAATAGTTGGCATATATTTTAAAACTAATTGGTAAATATATTATTAAAATTATTATTTTGTTGAATTTAGTCCATATTTTTTCATAAATCTGTCCACTCGACCCTCACTATCAATAAGAGTTAATGAACTACTATAAAATGGATGATTGGCTAACCAAATGTCAACTTGTAATGTTTCTTTTGTTGATCCTACAGTACATAATGGTTTGCCATCACAGTAAACCGTGGCATTATTAAACCATTTTGGATGAATTTCAGATTTTGGCATATTTTTAAAGTTATTAACGTTTTGAATATTGTGGTGCTTTTCGAGCTTTTCGTAAACCATATTTTTTTCTTTCTTTAATTCGCGCATCGCGAGTTAAAAGTCCAAAAGGTTTTAAAATGCTTCGATTATTATGATCCATTTTACAAATTAATCTTGCAACACCTAATTGAATAGCATCCGCTTGGCCGGTTAAACCGCCCCCTTTTACGATTACTATAATATTATATTGAGTTTCTAAATTTAATTTTTTTAAAGGATCCCAAATTTTATTTAAATACGTTGTATTGTATTGTAAATATTTTTCTCCAGATATTTTATTAATAATAATATTTCCTTCACCTGGAACAAGAAATACTCTTGCTATGGCCTGTTTTCGTTTTCCAAGACCAATGTTATCTTTTTGTAATTTTGTATTCATAAAAAGTTTTATAAATTATTTTTAAAATTATCTATATCATCTATATAAATTGGGTTTTGTGCCGCATGAGGGTGTTGCGAACCTTCATAAACTTTTAAACGTTTCGCTAAATTTTTTTTAGCGATTCCATTTGGCATCATTCCAAAAATACATCTTTCAATAATTTGTTGTGGTAATGCATTTGTAATTCGTTTTAATGATGAGCCTGGTCGGCCTGGTTGGAATACACGAATTCTTTCTAAATTACGATCTACAGTTAATGCTTCAGCGTTAATTAAAACGACATAGTCACCTGTATCAAAAGCAGGATGATAATATGATTTAATTTTTCCAGATAATAACCCTACAATCATTGATGAAATTCGGCCTAATTGTTTACCTTTACAATCAATAACATACCATTTTTTTCGATTATAATCGGAAGCTGGAATAAATGTTTCATTCATAAAATATTTATTAATTAAATAAGTAATTACTTTAAAACTATTCCTAGTTTATTTTTCAGAGTAGTGAAAACTTCGTCAGCTGATTTGCGACCAAAGTTTTTAAGTTCTTGTAATTTTTCTGGTGAATATTCTAGTAAATCACCAATTGTATTTATTTGAGCACGTTTTAAACAATTATATGCTCTTACGGATAATTGAAGTTCTTCAATAGCTATATTTATGTGTGGATTTATTGGTGTTAAATTTGTATTGGTTTCCAGTTTATCAATCTCATGTGTGAATTTATTTTCAATTATTGAATTAAATAACTCAATAATAAGTTTTGAAACTGATGAGATAGCATCTTCTGGTAAAATACTACCATTGGTCCAAATATCTAAAAATAATCGTTCCGTAATTGAATTTGAATTATCATAAACATTTTCAATTTTAAAATCCACTTTTTGAATTGGCATAAAAATGGCATCAATTTGCAAAAAATCTTCAGACTTATCACAAAACGTTTGACCAGCTAATTGATAACCAGTTCCATACTCAAATTTAAATTCAATTTCAACAACACTAGATGTTGAAATTGTTGCAATATAATGATTCGGATTTACAATTTCCATATTTGATGGCAATTGAATGGAATCTGCTGTAATAATTGCTGGTCCTTTTACTTTTAAGCGGCCAAAGGAAACATCAGTATTGGTATTTTTACATACAATTCCTTTTAAATTTAGTAAAATTTCTAGAATATCTTCTCGTACTCCAGGAATGATTGAAAATTCATCACGAATTCCTGCAATTCGAACTGCAGTAATTGTTGTTCCTCCTAAATCATTTAACAGAACACGTCTTAAAAGATTACCAATTGTAATACCTTGACCAGGACGTAGCGAATTTATCACAAATTGTCCATACATTGCTCCAGATTCAATTTTCTCTGATTTCAAACATTTAAGATATAAATTATTCAGAGTCATAGTTTAAAGTTATTCAAGTCTTCTTAAAGATATAAATTTTTAAACTCGTCGACGTTTTGGTGGTCGACAACCATTGTGTGGAACTGGCGTAATATCATGTATTGATAAAATTTCAAAACCAGCACCTTCGATTGCACGAATAGCGGTTTCACGTCCAGAGCCTTGCCCTTTTATTAAAATTTCTACATTCTTCATTCCCGTGCTTAAAGCATCTAAGGCAGCTTTTTCAGCAGCTGTTTGAGCAGCAAAAGGAGTACCTTTTCGAGCGCCTTTAAAGCCTGAACTACCAGCGGATGCCCATGATATTGTATCACCAGCTAAATTTGTAATTGTAACAATTGTGTTATTAAATGTTGATTGAATATGAACAACACCTGTAACAAAAGTATTTTTGTCTTTTTTAAAGGTTGTTTTTCGAGTTTTTTGTGCCATATTAAATAAAATGTTTAATTATTATAATTTGCTTAATAATGAAATTATTTTTTCTTACCTGTTACTGTTTTTTTAGCACCACGACGTGAACGTGCATTTGTTCTAGTCCGTTGACCTCGAACAGGTAAACTAGTTCGATGGCGTTTGCCTCGATGACAATTAATTTCATTTAATCGTTTAATATTTAAACCATTAAACCGACGTAAATCACCTTCTAATAGAAGGTCACTTTCTTCTAAAATTTTTCTTAAAACAACGCTTTGTTCAGTTGTTAAATCATCTGTTCGAGTTTCTGAACTGATATTTGCTTGTGCAATGATCTTGTTTGCTGAATTAATACCAATTCCATGAATATACGTTAATGCGTAAGCAATTCTTTTATTCCTTGGTAAATCTACCCCTACTAATCTTACCACTTTATTAACTCCTTAAAATAATTAACCTTGACGTTGTTTATGTTTTGGATTTTCACAGATTACCATAATTTTTCCATGTCGTTTAATTACTCGACATTTATCGCACATTTTTTTTACTGAAGGACGAACTTTCATTTTCTTTTTTAAATAATTAATTAATATTTTTTTAATTTATTTAGTCAAACATATCATTATAAATATTAGAAAGAATGATACTTCTAATTTCTCTAGATAATTCTAAAATTACTCCCACTAAAATTAATAATGATGTTGTTCCCAAACCATTAAAACTTGAACCTGGTACGATAGTCTCAATTAAATTTGGTAAAGTTGCAAGAATTGATAACATAATTGCCCCTAAATATGTTACTCGTTGCATAACTTTTTTAAGATAAAAAGTCGTTTCTATACCAGGGCGAATTCCCGGAATGGAAACGGCCATTTTTTGTAAATCATTAGCAATATCTTTTGGATTTAAAACAATTGTTGAATAAAATGAACTAAATGCTAAGATTAACATAAAGTAAACAATCCAATAAATAATTTTCGATGATTGTAAAAAAATAGGAAGTGTAATAAAAGGTAATAGACCTGTATTACTAATATAATTTGGAATCACTAAAACCGCTGTTGTTAAAATAATTGGCATTACACCCGCTTGATTAAATCGTAGTGGAATATAATTATTTTCAAGTAAGGACGATGTTGTAAATGTTTCACTTGTTTTTGTTAATTGTTTGGATGATATTAATGGAACTACTCTAGTTCCTTCTTGTAATAACACAATCCCATATATTGCAATAAAAAATAAAATCAGAATAAAAATCCATGAAATTACTGAAACATTTTCGGTTGCTTGGAGGAATAAATTTTTACCAAAATTAGGTAAATTTGAAACAATATTTGTATAAATTAATAATGATGCTCCATTTCCTAATCCATATTCAGTAATAATCTCACTTAACCAAAGTACGATCATAGCGCCTGTAGTTAACCAAATTATAATTTGAGCAGCTAAATAAATATCCCAATCGAACAATGCTCGTTTTAAATAGAATGCAATACTAAAACTTTGAATTAAAGCCCAACCTAATGTAATTAATCTCGTTAATTTATTGATTGTTCGTCGTCCTTCGCCTCCACCTTCTTTTTGTAATTTTGAAAGACTTGGAAAGACACTTACTAATAATTGCATTAAAATCGATGCATTTATATATGGAAAGATATTTAAAGTAAAAATTCCAATAACAAACGTATCATTACCAGCAAAAGTACTTACTAAACTTTTTGTCATTGAATGACGTTCAAGATAAAAAGCTAAATGACTATGATTTATTCCAGGAACCGGTAAAAATGTCCCAATTCGAATAAATATTAATATTCCTAAACTTAATAAAAGACGATTTAAAAGAATATTTTTATCATTAGTTTGTTTAATCATACTTTAATATTTAACTATTAAATAGGTAATCTTAATTTAAATTAAGGTCACGTTTTTTTGCTACTTGTGACTTTGTTGTTAAATTTTCTAGTGCACAAATCGCAGCTCGAGCGTTATTTAATAAATTATCTGAACCTAATTGTTTTGCAATTACATTTTTAACTCCAGCTACTTCTAAAACTGTTCTAATAGCTCCACCGGCAATTACACCAGAACCCTCAATTGATGGACGCATAATAATATTACACGCACCGAAGTTTCCTGTAACACGATGTGGAATACTTAATGATTTGGTAATTGGAATTTTAATTAAATTTTTTCGTCCATCCATTTTAGCTTTTTTAAAAGCATTTACAACATCCTCAGCTTTTGCTACACCAACACCTACTTGTCCATTTTCATCTCCAAGAACAACAATAGCTCGGAAACTTAATTTTTTTCCACCTTTTGTCACTTTAGTTACACGACTTATTTTAATTAAGCGTTCGATAAATTTTGGCTCATTACCATTGTCTATGCGTCGTGAATTTTTTTTTAACTTATTTACTTGTTTTAAATCGGTACTCATAAAATTTATTAAACTTATAGTTTTAATTTTCAGATTGGTAATTAAAATTGCAGACCACCTGCTCGAGCACCGTCAGCTAAAGCTTTAATTCGTCCATGGTAAAAATATGGTCCTCGATCAAATACTATTTGTGTAATATTTTTCTTTAAACTAAGTTCTGCTAATTTTTGTCCCATTAATCTTGAGGCATCACATGTTCGTCCATTAGTACTATTTAAAAGAATATCACGATCTAATGTTGAACATGACACAAGTGTTTGAGATGTAGTATCATCAATAATTTGTGCGTAAATGTTTTCATTTGAGCGATAAACTGATAAACGAGGACGCTGCGACGTTCCTTTCACTAAACCTCGTAAACTCTCACGTTTTAATTGTTTAAATTTTTTTAGGTTTAACTTTTTATTTTTATTTTTGAGTTTTAATAAAACTCGTTTTGATAATTTCATACTTGGGTTTATTGATAAGGTTAATACGTTGAAAAAATTGTAATAATAAAACTGTTTATTTTTTACCTGATTTACCTGCTTTACGTCTTACGATTTCGCCTTCATAAATAATTCCTTTTCCTTTATATGGTTCTGGAGAACGCCATGCTCGAATATTCGCAGCAAATAGACCTAATTGTTCTTTATCACAACTTTTTAGACTAATCATTGTATTTTTTGTTACTTCTACAGAAACCCCTTCAGGAATTTCCATTTCAACAGGATGACTATACCCCAAATTTAAAATAATTGATTTACCTTGAACAGCTGCTCGATATCCAACACCAACTAAGTTTAAATTTATTTGGAATTGTTCTGAAACGCCAATAACCATATTATTAATTAAAGTACGAGATAAGCCATGTAAAGCACGTGTATTACGTGTTTCTGTTTTTAACCGTATAATTAAGTTTTCTGGACTTTGATCAATTTCTAACGAGTCAGGCAATTGATAATTTAATGTTCCAAATTTACCTTTTACAGTAATATCCTGTCCATTGTAATTAATATCAACTCCTGACGGGATCTTAATGGGTAATTTTCCGATACGTGACATATTTTTAACTTCCTCCAATTACCAAATATAACATAAAACTTCACCACCAATCCCAAGTTCTTTCGCTTTTAGATTCGTCATTACACCTTTTGAAGTTGACATAATAGCAATTCCTAAATCATCTAAAACTTTTGGCAGATTTTTTGAGTTTGCATAAACGCGTAAACCTGGTTTACTTACACGTTCAAGTTTAACAATTACTGGCTCTCGTAATTGTCCTTTATATTTTAATGAAATTAATATGTAAGAATTTGATTGCTCACTATAAATTTCAAAATTTTCAATGAATCCTTCCTCTTTCAAAATTGTAGTAATTGCTTTTGACATTTTTGTCATTGGAATTTGTACAATTTGATGTTTTACCATATTCGCATTTCTAATACGTGTTAACATATCCGAAATCGTATCTGTAACCACCCTTATCTCCTTATTTCTTTTTACTGTTTATTTTATTCTTGAGACCATCTTTTACGACGTAAGTGTTTTTTCTTATCCCAAGTCTGATTTACTTCAGCTAAAGATGCATATTTTTCATAATAGCCACAATCATTTAAAGGGAAGCGTAAGAATCTTAAAAGAATCATACTATTTAAAACTCGATCAAATGTTTGTGAACGTGTTTTATGATTAGATGCAGAAAATACTAAAGTTATACTTAAACCTTGTGTTTGTTCAACATCTTCATAGTTAATTTCTGGAAAAATCAATTGTTCTTTTAAACCTAAAGTATAGTTACCAGCTTTATCAAAACTTCTTACTGATAAACCTCGGAAGTCACGAATTTGAGCAAATGTAAAGAAGATTAGTTTTGTTAAAAACGCATACATTTTTTCTCCTCGTAAGGTTACCGTTAACCCTAACTCCATATCTTCGCGAATTTTAAAACCAGCAATAGCTTTTTTAGATTTCGTAATTAATGGTTTTTGACCTGTAATTACTGTAAATTCTTGAATACTTTTTTTCAAAATATTTGTATTTTGAGCCGCTAAACCTAATCCACGATTTATTTGAATTTTTTCTAATTTTGGAATATTATGAACATTTCTAAAAAGATTAGGTTCGTTTCTTTTTAAAACTCCTTTAATTCCTTGATTATATTCTTTTTTAATGTCTTCAAGTAAATTATGGATTTCAGCGACTTCTTGTAATGAATTTGGATTACGCATAATATTAAGACTCTGTTACATTTAATTTTACATTTGAATGATGAATAGGAGCTTCTATTTGTTTAATTTCACCTACCTCATTTTCTGTATTAGGTTTAATATGTTTAAATTTAAAATTAATACCTTTTACAAGAATTTTTCCTGTATTTCGGTACATTTTAATTACTTCACCTGTTTTATTTTTATCAAAACCTGAGATAACTGTTACATTATCACCAATTTTAACATGCATTTTTTGAGTTTTTGGCATTTATAAAACCTCCGGTGCTAATGAAACAATTTTTGCAAAATTTTTATCACGAATTTCACGTGCAACAGGTCCAAATACTCGTGTACCACGAGGATTGTTATCTACATTCACAATTACTGCTGCATTATCATCAAAACGAATAAACATACCATCTTGACGTCGAATAGATTTAGTTGTTCGTACAACAACTGCTCGAACAACATCTGATTTTTTAATAGGCATATTTGGAATAGCTTCTTTAACTACACCAATAATAGTATCACCAATTTTTGCGTATTTTCGATTTCCACCTAACACTCGAATACACATAATTTTTCGAGCACCGGTATTATCGGCGACTGTTAATAAAGTTTGTGGATATATCATAAAATTTTAATTTTAACTAATTAAAGACGATTTTGAAATAATCTGGCCTAATGTCCAACGTTTTCTTTTACTTAAAGGGCGAGTTTCTCGAATTAAAACTTGATCCCCAATATTACATTCACCCATTTCATCATGTGTTAAATATTTTTTGGTTTTAACCATGGTTTTTGAATAAATCGGATGTGGAAACCGACTTTCAACTTGTACTACAATTGTTTTTTCCATTTTAGTACTAACAACAATTCCAACTCTTTCTTTTACTGGCATTAAAACTCCTTCTTATTATTGTTTACTTATTCAGATTTATTTTAAAAATTGCCTGTTAAATAATTTTGATTTTGAATTAAGTTAACAATTGCATTAGAATTTGTTTGTTCTAATGTATCTAACCGTAGGGTTAATACTGTTTTTAGTTGAGCTAATCGACGTTTATTAAATTTAATTTCATGTGATTTAAAGGGTTGTCGAGTTGCTTTTTTAAATTTTAAATTAAATAATTCTTTCTCTGCTTTAATAATGGCATCAGAAATTTCAAGATTTGACAATTCTTTAATTTCATTAAATTGAGGTAAACTCATAAGTTATTAAATTTTGGTTCTAATAATAAATTTTGTTTTTATTGGTAATTTATAAGCGGCTAAATTAAAAGCAGCTCTTGCTACTTCTTCTGGAACTGAGGCAATTTCAAATAAAATTGTTCCTGGCTTAATAACAGCAACCCAATAATCAACAGCACCTTTACCTGAACCCATACGTGATTCAGCAGCTCTTGCTGTTACTGTTTTATCTGGAAAAATTCGAATCCATAATGAAGCCCCACGTTTTGTATAACGTGTAATAGTACGACGTGCTGCTTCAATTTGACGTGAAGTAATCCAAGTTGGTTCTAAAGCTTGTAAACCGTATTCACCAAAATTCACTTCATTACCCCGAGTAGCTGTTCCACGCATACGTCCACGGTGATATTTTCTATATTTTGTTCGTTTTGGACTTAACATAATAAATTAAAGTTATAAAATATATAAGTTTGTTTATTTTGCTAAAATTTCGTTTTTAAATAACCAAATTTTAACTCCTAATACTCCATAAATTGTATTAGCTTCTTTGGTAGCGTAATCAATATCAGCTCGTAAAGTTTGTAAAGGTACTCGGCCTTCTCTAACCCATTCACTTCTTGCAATTTCAGCACCATTTAATCGACCTGATACTTGAATTTTAATACCACTTACATTATCTTCTTGTGCAGCTTGAAGCGCTTCTCGCATTGCTCTTTTAAAAGCAACTCGTTCTTCTAATTGTTTAACAACTAAATCTCCAATTAATGAGGCATTTAAATTAACTTTTTCCACTTCAATAATATTGATTGTAATTTGTCTATTACTTGGTAAAAGTTTTTTAATATTTTTTAATAAATTTTCAATGCCTAATCCATTTTCACCTACTAATGCACCCGGTCGTCCTGTTTCAATATTTAATTGAATTTGATCACCTAATCCATTTCTATTAATTTTAATATTCGAAATACTTGCTGATTTTGTTAATTTATTTAAATATGTTCGAATTTGATCATCTTCTTCTAATAAGTTAGAATATTGATTAAAATTTGCATACCAAGCAGATCTATGTTCTTGTGTAATTCCTAATCGAAATCCTAATGGATGTGTTTTTTGTCCCACCTAACTAATCCTTTTAATTAAAATAAAATTTATCGAATTTATTAACTTGTTTCTTTTACAACGATTGTAATATGACAAGTTGGTTTTAAAATCTTATATGCACGACCTTGAGCTCTTGGACGAATTCGTTTTAATTTAGGACCTTCATTTGCATAAACTTCATCAATAATTAATTTTTTTTTATCTAAATCATAATTATTTTTTGCATTTGCTGCTACGGAATGAACGATTTGCCAAACAGGACCGCTAGCATCATAAGGTAAAAATTCTAATATCATTAATGCTTCCTGATAAGAACGTCCCCGAATTTGATCTAAAACTCTTCGTACTTTGTGAGGAGACATTCGAATATATTTTGCTACAGCTTTCACTGACTGAACGTTAGACATAATTTATTCTTTTTAATTTTTCTTTTCTGCATATATTTTAATTTTTTGAATATTTTTGATTTCATCTTAAACTTAAAATCATAAAATATCATAAATAAAATATAAAGTAACGATTTTTAAGAGATATATAAGGATAATATTCAAATTAATTTTTTCAATACTATTACCAAGTAGTTTCAAGTTTTTTTGTAATTGGTTTAACTTGATAAGCCAATTTAATAGTTATCATATTTGAAACTTTAAATGAGTTCGATTGCTCGTTAACAAATCGATTAAATTTTGAGATTTCATTTATCGTAATGTCATAAATATAGATATCAAAAAAATTTACATGTAAATTATTTTGAAGAAAAATAACACTTGAATGTAAGATCTGTAAAATATAATCACGTTCTTCAGGATTAGATTTTAAAAGATATAAAAGATCATCTACTATATAGTAATAAAGTTTAAATTTAAAATTTTTAAGAATTACTTTTGTAAATGATGATAATTCACTATGACATTCAACATTAAAAGTTTTAATGTTAAAATTTGGATCCATAATCTTTGGAACCATAGAAAATTTTCCTTATCGTTTTGTTTTTCTGTCCGCTTTAATATGCGTTTTAAAATTTCGAGTAGAAACAAATTCTCCTAATTTATGACCAACATATTGATCAGAAATAAAAACTGGAACGTGTTGTTTACCATTGTAAACTGCAATTGTATGTCCCACCATACTTGGTAAAATCGTTGAACTACGAGACCAAGTAGTGATTGTATCTTTTTTCCCTTCAGCATTCATTTTGTCAATTTTTTTTAATAAATGATATGCAATAAAAGGTCCTTTTTTTAATGATCTTGGCATCTTGAGGATATTTTGATTAATTTTTAATTATTTTACTTTTTTAATTATGCTCGACGACGAAGAATATAAGCACTACTTGCTTTTTTTGTTTTTCGTGTTTTTAGTCCTAAAGCAACTTTACCCCAAGGTGTTAATGGACGACTACGTCCAATAGGTGATCGTCCTTCACCACCACCATGTGGGTGATCACAAGGATTCATTACCGAACCTCGAACAGCTGGACGTTTACCAAGCCATCTTGTACGACCTGCTTTTCCACTTTGAACTAAAAATGCTTCATTATTACTAACTTCACCAATTGTAGCAAAACATTCTTTCCTAATTAAACGAATCTCTTTTGAGGGTAGTCGAAGTGTTACGTAATTACCTTCTTTTGCTAATATTTTTGCAGAAGTTCCAGCACATCGAACAATCTGTCCACCGCGTCTTGGAATTAATTCAATATTATGAATTGAAGTACCTAGTGGAATTTCTTCTAATGGTAAGGTGTTACCAATATTTAGACCTGAACCAGAGCCTGAAATAATTTTATCACCAACTTTTAAATTATTTGGATGTAAGATGTATCGTTTTTCTCCATCTTCATAATGAACTAAGGAAATACGAGCATTTCGATTGGGATCATATTCGATCGAAGCAATAGTTCCTTCAATATTATGCTTATTACGTTGAAAATCTATTAATCGATATTTTCTTTTATGACCACCACCGCGATGACGAATAGTAATAACACCTCGATTATTACGTCCTTTATTTCGATGATTTTTTCGAATTAAACTTTTTTCAGGTTTATTTGTTGTAATTTCTGAAAAACTTGCTAACGCGCGATTACGTGTACCTGGGGTATATGATTTATAAAAACGAATGCTCATAACCTTGATTTTTTAATTATATAGTTATTAATTTTCAGCAAATAAGTTTATTGTATCGCCATCAGCTAAAGTTACAATTGCTTTTTTATACTGTGATTTCCAACCAACGTATTTACCTATACGTTTTTTCTTTCGAGGAAGTTGACAAGTATTAACTTTTGTTACTTTTACATTGAATAAATATTCAATTGCTGCTTTAATTGTAATTTTATCAGAAGATGGATTTACAATGAAACTATATTGATTATTTTCTAAAAGTCTTGTCGCTTTATCTGTAATAATAGGATATTTAATTATATCATTACTACTAAGATTAAAATATGACGAATCAACCACAATAAATCTCCTTTATTTCATTTACAGCTAATGGTGTTAATAAAATTTGTTTCGATTTTAAAATACTAAAAGTATTTAAATTTGATGCAGAAATTAATTCCACATTTTTCATATTTCTAATAGATAGTTTTAATGGTGTCGTTTTCTTTGAAACAATTACCAAAACTTTTTGATTTACTTCAACATTACATTTTTTACAAATATTAAAAAATGCTTTTGTATTTGGTGATTCAATAGCATCTTCTAAGTTATTAATTATAGAAATATTATTTCGTTTGTTATATAACAAAGTTTGTAATGCTAATCTTCGTTCTTTTTTATTTAATTTTTGAACACTATGTTTTGGTTTCGGTCCAAAAATAACACCACCACCTCTCCATAAAGGTGAACGATTTGAACCGGCACGAGCTCGACCTGTTCCTTTTTGACGCCAAGGTTTTCGTCCACCACCTCTAACTTCACTACGAGTTTTAGTTGAAGCAGTTCCTTGTCGTTGTGACATTTGATGTCTTAAAATATCTTTATGAATCAACGAATTTCCAGATTTTTCAAGAACATTTAATTCTAATTCATGTTCGTCATTTAAGACTTGTCCATTTATATCCAATGAATTATACTTAATAAATTTTTGAACAGTCATAGTTTATATTTTACCTACAATCCTTTTTGCTAATAAAAATTGAATTAGTCTGATGATGCAATACTTAATAAATTTCCAGGTTTACCAGGTACTGAACCTTTTACTACTAAAATATTTTCATCATTATTAATTTGAATAATTTTCAATTTTTTAATGTGTGTAATTTTATTTCCTAGTTGACCTGCCATTCGTTTTCCAGGTAAAACACGACCTGGGTATGTTCCCATACCAATAGAACCAGGCGCTCGATGGTTTTTCGAACCATGAGTCATAGGACCTCGGCTAAAATTATGACGTTTTTGAAGACCTGAGAATCCTTTACCGTTACTTTTACCCGTTATATTAATAAGTTGGCCTGTCGAAAATGATTCAACATTTAGAATCTGACCTACTGTAAATTCTTCAGGATTAGTAACCCGAAATTCTTTTAAATATTTTAAAGGTTGAATATTTGATTTTTGTAAATGCCCTAATTCAGGCTGTGTTAAATATTTACTCGGAACTGATCCATAACCGACTTGAATTGCATTATAGCCATCAGTTAAAACTGTTTTAATTTGTGTAATAACGCATGGACCAATTTTTAAAATTGTTACTGGGATAATATTTCCCGATTCGTCAAAAATTTGAGTCATGCCAATTTTATTACCTAATAAGCCTAAAGACACAATATTTCTCCAAAAAATAAATTAGATATATTAACGTTTAATAAAAACAAATTCTTTAAAAAAATAATAAAAACAATCAAAATTGTTAAATTATTAAGAATAATTTAAAAAATTTTAAAGTATTTGTCCATATAAGGTATATTAACACTTTTATTAAAAACATGCGGAGCTGAAACCTTTTTTTTTCATAAAATTTAATTATAAATTTAAATATAAAAAATTAATATAAATTAAATATAAAGATTATGGGAAAAGTTGTAGGTATTGATTTAGGTACTACTAATTCGGTTGTTGCTGCTATTGAGGGTGGTCAACCAAATGTTATAACAAATGCTGAAGGCTTACGAACAACTCCTTCAATTGTTGCATATACAAAAAAACAAGAATTATTAGTTGGACAAATTGCTAAACGACAAGCGGTAATTAATCCAGAAAATACATTTTTTTCTGTTAAACGTTTCATCGGGTCAAAAGAAAACGAAATTTCTCAAGAAGCAAAACAATTACCTTACAAAGTCTTAAAAGATACTAATGGTAATATTAAAATTAACTGTTCATCTTTAAATAAAGAATTTAGTCCAGAAGAAATTTCCGCTCAAGTTTTACGTAAATTAATTTCTGATGCTAGTACTTATTTAGGTCAAGAAGTTACCCAAGCTGTTATTACAGTACCAGCTTATTTTAACGATTCACAGCGTCAAGCAACAATGGATGCTGGAAAAATCGCAGGTATTGAAGTTTTACGAATTATTAATGAGCCTACAGCTGCTTCTTTAGCATATGGTTTAGATAAGAAACAAAATGAAACTATTTTAGTTTTTGATTTAGGTGGTGGTACTTTTGATGTTTCAATTTTAGAAGTAGGTGATGGAATTTTTGAAGTTTTATCAACAGCAGGTGATACAAATCTAGGTGGTGATGATTTTGATAAAGTTTTAGTTAATTGGCTAGTTGCTGATTTTAAAGAAAAAGAAGGAATTAGTTTAACAGAAGATATTCAAGCTTTACAACGATTAACCGAAGCAGCTGAAAAAGCAAAAATGGAATTATCTACTGTAGAGAAAACAACAATTCATTTACCCTTTATTACTGCTGATAAAACAGGTCCAAAACATATTGAAACAGAATTAACACGTGAAAAATTTGAAAGTTTATGTAAAAATTTAATTGAACGATGCCGAATTCCTGTTGAAAAAGCATTAACAGATGCAAGATTAGATAAATCAGATATTAATGAAGTTGTATTAGTAGGTGGTTCGACTAGAATTCCAGCAATTCAACTATTAGTTGAATCTTTAACAGGTAAAAAACCAAATCAATCTGTAAATCCTGACGAGGTAGTAGCAATTGGTGCTGCTATTCAAGCTGGAATTTTAGCAGGTGAAATTAAAGATATTTTATTGTTAGATGTAACACCATTATCATTAGGTGTTGAAACATTAGGTGGAGTTATGACAAAAATTATTGCTCGTAATACAACAATTCCTGTTAAAAAATCAGAAATGTTTTCAACTGCCGTTGATAATCAAACCAATGTAGAAATTCATATTTTACAGGGTGAACGTGAATTAGTTAGTGGTAATAAAAGTTTAGGAAATTTCCGTTTAGATGGAATTCCCAAAGCCGATCGAGGTGTACCACAAATTGAAGTTACATTTGATATTGATGTAGATGGCTTATTATCCGTTAAAGCAAAAGAAGTTGAAACAGGAGTAGAGCAATCAGTAACAATTCAAGGTGCTTCGAATTTAGAAGAGACAGAAATTGAAACGATGTTAGCAGATGCTGAAAAATATGCCTCAGCAGATCAAGAAAAACGCCAAAATATTGATTTAAAAAATCAAGCAGAAACATTATGTTTTGAAGCAGAAAAAGAATTAGAACTTTTAAAAGATAAAATTTCTGAAGATCAAGAAAATAGTACAAAACAACTGATTAAAAATATTCGTGAAGATGTTCAAAATGAAAACTTTGAATCTTTAAAATCAGTTATTGAAGAGTTAAAATTAGCTATGAAAACTATGGCAGAAAATACTGTATCTTCAACTGACGGAATGGGTGATTTAAATGATTTATAATAATCTTGAAAACAAGTAAACGAATAATTAAATTCGTTTACTTTTTATCTTGATCTACAATAATACATTCTGTTGTTAAAATCATACTTGCAATAGATGTTGCATTTTGTATACCCGAACGAGTTACTTTTGCTGGATCAACTACTCCTTCGTCATACATATTTCCAAATTTATTTAAAGCGGCATTATACCCTATTTCAAATTCTTGTTGTTGTACTTGTTCAATTATAACAGCTCCATTTATTCCCGCATTTTCAGCAATTCGACGTAATGGTGCCACGATTGCTCTTGCAATAATCATTGCCCCTACTAATTCATCTTCTTGTAAATTATTTTTAGACCATGATACTAAATTCTCAGATAAATGGGCTAATGTAGCACCACCTCCTGGAACAATACCTTCTTCAACTGCAGCTCGAGTTGCATTAATAGCATCTTCTAAACGTAATTTTTTATCTTTCATTTCTGTTTCAGTTACTGCACCAACACGAATAACTGCAATCCCACCTGATAGTTTCGCTATTCGATCTTGTAATTTTTCTTTTTCATACGAAGTATCAGCAACATTTACTTGTTTTCGTAATTGTTCACAGCGAATTTTAATAGCATCTAATTCTAAACCATCACCAACAATAGTTGTACTATCTTTATTGATAATAATTCGACGTGCTTGACCTAATAAATTTAATTGAACATTTTCTAAACTTAAACCAGCATCTTGTGTAATAACAGTACCACCAGTTAATACAGCAATATCTTGTAGCATTAATTTTCTTAATTCGCCAAAACCTGGAGCACGAACAGCGACAGCATTAACAATTCCTCGTAATTTATTTAAAATTAATGTTGCTAAAGCTTCTTTTTCAACATCTTCTGCTATAATTAGTAAAGGGCGTTTTGTTTTAGTTATTTGTTCTAAAATTGGTAATAAATCTTGTTGAATTAATGTAATTTTTTTATCTGTCAATAAAATATAAGGATTGTCATAAACAACTTCCATTTTTTCAGTATTAGTAATAAAATAAGGTGAAATAAAACCTTTTTCAATTTTCATACCTTCTGTAATTTCTAATTCTGTTGTAATTCCTTTACCTTCTTCTAACGAAATAACCCCTTCTTTACCTACTTTTGCCAAAGCATCTGCTATTAATGAACCGATAATTTCATCATTTCCGGCTGAAATAGCAGCTACTTGTTGAATAGCTTGTATATCTTCTACAGGTTGTGCAAATTCATTAATTTGGCTTACTAAAAATTGTGTAGCTTTTTCCATTCCTAATTTAATCGAAATTGGATTTGCTCCAGCAGCTACATTTTTTAAACCTTCCTTTACCATAGCATATGCTAAAACAGTAGCAGTTGTGGTTCCATCCCCAGCAACGTCATTTGTCTTTGCAGCTGCTTGACGAATTAAAGAAACACCAGTATTTTCAATATGATCTGTTAACTTAATTTCTTTTGCAATCGTTACACCATCATTTACAATTTGGGGGGCGCCATAATTTTTTTCTAATACAACATTTCGACCTTTAGGCCCCAACGTTACTGAAACAGCTTCAACCATAATTTCCATGCCGCGTTCTAAAGCTCGTCTTGCATTATCTTGGTATAATATTTTTTTTGCCATAATAATTTTTAGGTGTCTAATTAATTTATAAAAAATCTTCAATTTTCGATTCTAAATGAAATTAAAGAAAGTTTGCAAGTAATTTAATTAATTTGTTTAAAATCTTTTTCATAAAAGCTTTACTAAATAGAATAGTTGTTAGTATTATATATTTATGTAATATAGTTTGGGCTTGTAGCTCAGTGGACTAGAGCACGTGGCTACGAACTACGGTGTCAGGGGTTCGAATCCCTTCTTGCCCAATAATTAAAATATTAAACTGTATTACTTTTTGGGGTGTCGCCAAGTGGTAAGGCTGTGGACTTTGACTCCGCCATTCGTAGGTTCGAATCCTGCCACCCCAGTATATGTTTATAAATAACACTATCTAAAGTATCAATAATTTACATTATGTTTTATTTTCGCTACACTAAAGTTATAAAAAACTTTTAAAAATAAAAATATGGAAGCTAAAATTCAATTTATAAAAGGATTAGATGAGAAAGTATTACCAGATGTCCGTTTAACAAGGTCACGTGATGGGAGTACGGGTACAGCAACATTCTGTTTCAAAAATCCAAATATTTTAGATAAAAACACGGCAAAGGAGGGTGAAATTACAGGTATGTATTTAATTGATGAAGAAGGACTCCTTGAAACTCGTGATGTTAATGCACGATTTGTTAATGGTAAACCTGAAGCAATTGAAGCCATTTATATTATGAAAAGTGCAGAAGCCTGGGATAGATTTATGCGATTTATGGAACGTTATGGACAGAGTAATGGATTAGTATTTACAAAAGCAAATTAATTATAACAAATTACCCTAACTAGAAAAATGTATACATCATTAGACTGGATTAACGAATTGGTTAATTTAGAGACTGTTCAATTAAATGAATTAATTGATAAACTTACGCTTGGCGGTTTTGAAGTTGAAGAAACATTAGATAAAGAAATTAATAAACAAAAAAAAATAATTTTAGATATATCCGCAACTGCGAATAGAGCTGATAGTTTATCTATTAAAGGACTTGCTAAAGAAGTTACAGCCTTACTAAATAAACAAAGTTTAAAATCATCTTATATACAATCTGACTTAAAGTATCAAGAGGAAATTAAAAGCACATTAATAGAAAGTAAAACTTCGGAAAATTATTCTACGTTCGTTGCTATTACAATTGAAAACTTAACTAATTTTACAATTCCAACTTGGTTAACTGAAAAATTACTTTGTTCGGAAATTGAGCCCTGTGGAAATTTATTAGATTTACAAACATATCTTTTATTAGAAACTGGTTATCCATTTGAGTTTTATGACTTAGAGAAAATTAAACAAAAAACTCAGAGTGAAGACTTTACATTAACCTTAAAAAGAGCAACAGAAAATACAATTTTTAGTGCAAATAATGATTTAAGTTACAATTTAAATTCAAATGTTTTAATTGTGGAAGCAGATAATTATCCTTTAAGTATTGCTGGAATTATTCCAAATAAAAATGTTGCATATACGGAGGATACAAAATCTTTATTAATTGAAGCATCAATTTTTAATTCAAAAAAAATTCGCCAACAATCACGAGTATTAGGATTGCGTACAGATCGCTCAGCACGTTATGAAAAAGGTTTAAATAATAGTTCTTTTATTCAAGCTTTAATTCGACTAATTTTTTTATTACGAATTTTAAATCCTGAACTTGTCTGTAAAATTCATACAACATCACAAATACCCGAAGTCCAATTCTCAAAAATTATTTTAAATTATGAAACAATTATTGAAATTTTAGGTCCAATTCAGGCAAATTTGAATAATGATAAAACTGAATTATCACCACTTCAAATAACAAACTATTTAAATCGTTTAAATTTCGTATTCGAATTTAATAAAACGACGTTAACATGGTTAGTTGAAGTTCCGATTTCGCGAGTAGATGATATTCAACGAGAAATTGATCTTATTGAAGAAATTGGTCGTTTACATGGATTTAATAATTTTATTACTGATTTACCCAATATTTCAAATATTGGAAAAGAAGATTTTAGTTATCAACTAAGAAAAAAACTAACAAGTTGTTTTTTAAATGAGGGATTTAATGAATTAATTCAATATTCTCTAGTTAATAATTCTGACTTAAATACTATTCATCTGATAAATCCTTTAATAACAGATTACTCTTGTCTTAGAGTAACATTATTACCAAAATTAATTACAATTATTAGTGAAAATATTAAACAAAGCAATCAAATTCTTGAAGGTTTTGAATATGGTCATGTGTTTTCTGGGGATATTAGATCAGATTATATTGAAAAAGAAGTTGTTGCAGGAATTTTTGGAGGCTTAAAATCAAAGCGAAAATGGAATGATACACCAACATTTTTATCATGGTTTGAAGCGAAAGGAAAAATAGAAGAATTATTTAAAAAATTAAATATTTCAGTTGATTGGAAAAAATCGAATTTAGAAACTTATAAAAATATTTTACACCCATATAGAACAGCTGAAGTATTTTTATCAAACAATTTAAGTTTAGGCGTTTTTGGTCAAATTCATCCAATTATTGCAAAAAAAAATAATATACCCACGGAATTATTTTTATTTGAATTTAATTTTGAAACTTTAAAAGATATTTTCACAGAAAACAAATTAGCTTTATATCAAGAGTACTCATTGTATCCAAAAATTACTAAAGATTTATCTTTTATAGTTGATAGAAAATTTTCGTTTAACGAAATTAAAGAAACAATTTTAGATTATGGAACGACGTATTTAAAAAATATTCAACTTTTAGATGAATATCAAGGTTCATCAATACCAGACTATCAAACAAGTTTATGTATTCAGTTAACGTTCCAATCAAATGAAAAAACATTAATGACAAAAGAAATTGATGAAATTTTAACTAAATTATCAGAATTATTAAAAACTCAATATGATATTAATATTCGAATTTAATCGTGATAATTCTATAAAAAAATTATAGAATTATCCACCCCCGACAATCGTAATAATTTCAATTGTATCATTTTTTTTTATTAAAATTTTATTCCATTTACTTTTATTACAAATGAAATTGTTATATTCAACAACAAAAAGTGTTGATTCATAAGCAAAATACTCAATTAATTCACTTAAAGTGATAGTTTGAGTTACGTAAAACTCTTCCCCATTAAAAAAAAATGTTGTTAAGTTCTCCATGTTATCAAAATAATATTAAGTTTATCTATTCAAGTAAAATTTTTTGTAAAACTCTAGACTAAGGTTAATATAACCTGATAAAGTATATTTGTAAATCTTATGGCGGGTGTGGCCAAGTGGTTAAGGCAGCGGGTTGTGGTTCCGCCATTCGCCGGTTCAAGTCCGGTCACTCGCCCAAAAAATTATTTACAAGGAAAAATTAAGAAAATATAATTTAAAACTTTATCATACTTTATGTCACGATACCGTGGACCTAAATTACGAATTACAAGACGTTTAGGAACTTTACCTGGGTTAACTCAAAAACAATCAAAGAAAAAAGATCGTCCAGGTCAACATGGAAAAGGGTCTGAAAATAAAAAGAAACCAACAGAATATGGTATTCGATTAGAAGAAAAACAAAAATTAAAATTTAATTATGGTTTAACAGAAAGCCAGTTATTCCGATATATTAAAGAAGCTCGACGTCGAAATGGAGTAACAGGTCTAATTTTATTACAATTATTAGAGATGCGTTTAGATAGTATTTGTTTTAGTCTTGGGTTTGCTCCTACTATTGCAAGTGCGCGTCAATTAGTTAATCATGGCCATATTACCGTTAATGGTAAAACAGTAAGTATTGCAAGTTTCCAATGTCGTGTTAATGATATAATTAGTGTTAAACAAAAAACGACATCTAAAAATTTAATAGAAACAAACTTAAAAAATATTCGTTTTGCTGAACGACCTGGTCACGTACAGTTTGATACAACTAAACTTGAAGGGAAAATTACAAACTATTGTGATAGAAACGATTTATTATTGGAACTTGATGAATTATTAGTTATTGAGTATTATTCAAGACGCTAATTTATAAATTTTCAATTTTAAAAAATTTTATTCAAAAGTATCTCTTAAAATTACATTTATATATTTCTTTATGTTAAAATTACGATTAACTAGAATGGGTCGAAAAAAACAACCCGTATATCGATTAGTGGTTATGGAACACAGTACGCGTCGTGATGGACGCCCTGTTGAACAAGTTGGTTACTACAATCCCTTAACGAAAGAGTCTAATTTTCAAGTTGAAAAAATTCAGAAATGGTTAAGTCACGGTGTTAAACCAACTGAAACAGTTTATCATTTACTTAAAAAAGCAAAAATTGTTGAATAGTAAATTTACCAATACTAGATAAGATAAATCAAAATCTAGTATTGGTAAATTTACTATTCAACAAAACTACAAATAGACGTTAAAAGAATGGTATTTGATTTATAATAAATATTAAAATACTTTATTAATATAAACCTTCCAGGTAACAAATATGTCTCATTTTACAAATATGAAAACAAGTTTCCAAAACCTTGCTTATTTGGAAAAAGCTTTAAATAAATTAGAAATTTTACATAAAAAACAAAATTCTTCAACTGAAATAGCAATGGCAAACTTAGTTATTAATCAATCAAATGGTTATGATATTGAATTTGTTTGGAATGGTCAAGAATATGAGTTAGTTGTTGATATGAGTTTTTGGGAACAACCTTATCCTGTTGAAAGTTTCATTGACAAGGTTGCACAGCAATATGCTGGAGAGGTAATTATTGGTGAAAGTCAAAAATTAGGATTCCAGGCTGTAAAATATCAACAAAATAGTGATGGTTCAAATACTGTGGTATTAGAGCGTTGGAATGAACAAAATTAATAAATAAAATAATAATTTAAGTAATTTACTTAATCGTAAATAAAAATTGAAATTAAGTAAATTTTACTTAAATTTTGAAGCTATCTAGTCTTGTATTATTTTCTAGTTTTTATAAATAATTACTAAAACCTAAAGACATTATATAAAAGAAACAAGGAAAAATCAAATATTTTTCAATTTTTCCCTGTATGATCTTAAGATTAAGTTTCTTAACGTGATAAACGTTGAAG
>Ga0213859_10000162_pt1 | contig 31134 bp, 11 predicted proteins | sample PICome_2_FD_160133 | JGI IMG/M metagenome (GOLD analysis project Ga0213859, IMG submission 160133) | Coastal seawater microbial communities near Pivers Island, North Carolina, United States - PICO304 | ecosystem: Environmental > Aquatic > Marine > Coastal | place: USA: North Carolina...
TAACGGTCTTTAGTTTGGTTCCCGCATCGTTGGAGTGCCATGCTCGATAAAGGAATTGTAGCACACCGACAACCACAGCAGCAACCGTGGCAGCAATGTAAATCAGTCTTGAAGAGAGTTGGTTGAGTTTGTCCATGGGGTTGGTTCCCTTTCTTTGACTCCTATACTATGCCATGAAAAAAGGACCCCCTTAGGAGTCCTTGTGACAGTTATTCAGGTGATTCATCTCCGCTTATACAGATAACCACCAGACCAGTCACAGTTCTGGAAAACCCACTCACGCTGTTCCATGATGCGAAGGTCAAAGCGCACTCCATTCTTAGCAGGTGCTTTCCAAGATGCTGCCATGTAAACTTCACCAGTCTTCTTATCCACAAAGGCATGGACAGAGTTACCACCACCAGAGTCCTTGAACATGATCTTCAGATACTTACGACCTTCGGCAATTGTAAAAGAAACTGCACATTCTTTCTTTGCCTCTTCAATCTTTGACTCATAATATGCCTTGTCCTCAACACGATCTGCAAGGTTGGCAGAACGCTTGTAGGAACGCACCTTGTATTCAGTGAAGTTGTGCTCCAGTGCATCACACAGCATCAGAGTCCACTTTCGGACATTCAGTTGGATGGTGTTCTTTGCATCTTGCTGAGCAACGAAGTCTGCAAATTCAGTCGTCATGATCGTGTTCCCTTGACTACCTTTTAATAATACATGAAAAAAGGACCCCCGAAAGGGTCCCTGTGCCAGTTATTCGATTGGTGTGCTGTGGAGGAATTCATCAATCTCCTCTTCATTAAGAATGCCGAGATTGTGAAACTGTTCAAATTCATACAGATCTTCGGAATACTCCTCAAGATCTTTCAAGAAATGTTTGATGCCACTCATGATCAGAATTCGATGGGTTCTAGAGTTCCAAGGTTAACAGGTTCGGTGTCAGGAGTGTCATCCTTTACACCAGTGATTGCTTCAAGGATTTGAAGAATCTCAGCACCAGTTCGACCCTTACGAAGGGTTGCAACCATTAGAGAAGCAGGCATGTGTCTTATGTGAAGTACCCATTAACCATACGCAACGACAGAACCCTGGCAATTAACTCTGTGCCAGTTCCTCAACAGTCTCACGAATGTCCTGTTGGAGTTGGAGTGGTGGTGTAGCAGGAGTGCTCATATCTTTTTCGATTTGATCAACAACCTCTAATCCACCCTTGACACGACTGCGAAACTCTTTCAGTTTCTCCAGTTCTTCTTCTTTTTCGACAATGTCTGCATTAACAGCAGTGAGTTGACTAGTCAAATTAGTCTTATACTTTTGGAAGTCCATATAAATAAATGATTTGCTTACTGAGCATACCATAAATAAAAGGAAACGGCAACCCCAGATTCATGGTACAAAAGATATTTAACAGATTTGGTCTGAGGAGAGAATTTAACCTTTCGGACTTGACTGATTCGACAGCAGCACTTAATAATATACTTGGTACTTCCTCAATGCTTGGAACTGAGGAGTCTTTTACATCAAATGATTTAGAACCTATTGTTGGTATATTTTTAACCAATATTACACGGAGTACCTTCACTGGTCTTGCTGGTACTACAGTTACATTCACAAAAATTGATGATAATGGTTTAGTCACTGATGACATTGTAGTTTACAGACCTTTAATTAAAATTAAAACTCAACTTGATTCTAGTTTCTTCTCTTCTGGAGAACCTTTCTTCTTTGGTGGTGACGGACCTAACGCATTTTATTACGATTCTGATAATATTGTAAGAGATCCAGAACCTCTCGACACAAATCAGGGATACTCATTTGGAACAATTGTTCTATCTAATGGTGGAATCTATCGTGCATTGACTAATGCTTCAGCACCAGTTCAATTAACTCCAGAAACAGCAGGTGACTATAACTTTGAATTTATTCGTGATTGGAATGGAATTCAAGATATTTTCTTTAATGATGAATTAGATCCGGTTACAAATCAAGTCACCACAATCAATGATAGATTTTGGGAACGTGGACAATTTGCATTTACAAGTAAAATTCAGACATCATTCTTATCTTTATTTGGTGGTGTCAATTGGAAAGGATTTTATAAACCAACTTCATTTGGAACTACTGAATTTTTTATTTCCAGCACCGGTTCTACAATATTTAAGTTTCAAAACATTGAAACATTATCTTTCCAGCAAGTAAGATATGGAAAACCAGATGTAAATATTATCAATACCTTCAAGTCATTTATTGCTAATCCTGCATTAATAAGCAACAGATATAGTTTAAATAATATTCAAAATATTGTTGGCATTTATGATGATCCCACAAGAGAATTAGTTCAAGTTACATTACCTAAGAAGCAAAGACTTTCTAATGGTGATTTTATATTCCTTGAAGTTTCTGAAGGTCAAGTAAAATCTAGAAGATATAATGCATTAACACATAGATCTGGAGTTGATAATACTAGTAATGGTGGAGTTGATGAGAGAGATTTAATTTACTTTTTCATTGAAGTTACAAAAGATTTTAATATCTTAAATGTAGATATTAATACATTGCCATTATCTGGAACAGGATCAAGTGAAGATCTTGCAAATGGTAATATCACTGAGGCAACATCAGAAGTTCTCAGTGGATTACTTGCTACTATAAGATATAGTCCATATAAGAGAAGAGATTTTGACACATATCTCTACTCCACAACTCATAAGTTAGAAATACCACCTGCCACATATACTGTTAGTGGTAATACAATTACATGTGATGATTTTTACTATAAACATTTGATGGAAAATGATTACATTTATGATTATAGAAGAAGAACAACTGATGCTGTTCAAAGTGTTAGGAGATTTATAGTAAATTCTTTAGATGATAGTACAAATACTGCAACTATATCAATTGATCCTACTTACACAATTAATGGCAATTCTCCAAATAATGAGAATAATGATCAGTTTTATTATATTCTTCAAGGTAACACTTCAGTCTCGGGTACATATGATGGTTTAGTGGAAAATCCAGGATTATTTTTAGAAAAATCTTGGAATGATAATACCAGCAGCACTATGGTTGTATTTTCTGGTAATAATGTTACATTTAATAGTACCAACACCGCAATTACCACAGAAAATATGGGTGTAACTGGTGCTACTCAAACATATTTTGAAGAAAATAATGAATACCTTGTTAGATTTACCAATAGTGATGCTGTGTATAGAACATTTAATTACATATTACACGGAGCACCTGGAGGTAATACTAATGGAGGAAGTGGTGCAAAAATAGAAGGAAATATAACTTTTAGAAGAAATATTTGGTATAAAATTGTAATTGGTAAATCTGGAGAACTTGAAGGTTTTAGTGATGTCGGTGGTGGTGGAGCTGCAGGTATTAACACATCTGTTTCCGTTAGAAGTGCATATTCTGGTGGTGGTTATAGTGGTATTCATGATTTGGATTTACCACAATCCAATGTTAATGGTTCAACCGCAAATCAGGAACCATTAACTCAAGAAAATATGGTGGTTATTGCTGCCGGTGGTGGTGGCGGTACTTCCACCAGTCGTGCAGGTGGTGATGCGGGTACGCCAATTGGATCTGATGGTACTGGAACTAGACGTGGAGGTGGTGGTGGAACTATAGGTGGTAGTGGTGGCAGCGGTGGTGTGTTTTCTACAAATGAGGGCAGTGCTCTTCAGGGAGGCGCTGGTCAATCTATCGGCATCAGCAATCGATATGCAGGCGCTGGCGGTGGCGGTGGTTACTTTGGTGGTGGCGGTGGTGGAAATCAAAACACCACATCCACCTCTTCTACCGGTGGTGGAGGCGGTGGTGGATCTGCAATATCAGTTTCATCTTTAACTGTAACTAAAACAGAATCTGTCGGATCTGAAGAAATTACCAATGTAGTTACTACAGGAACTATTGGAGATACTATCGATTTAACTCTTAATGGGATAGATGAGTTAGTTTTTGTTGGCAGATATGGTGAAGATATTACAAGACAAAAGAGAATAGTAGTTAATTACTCTTTAGAAGAATATGTTGATTATGCATTTGATTGGGCATTTTATATTAAAGATGAGGACATCAATACAAGATCAAATAATAAAATATGGACAATATCTAAAAGAGAACAAATAAATCCTAATTTTCAAACTCTTAACTATAAATTCTTATATAATATTGAATATGATTTCTTTAAAATTGGAGATTTTAAGAATTTTGCTGAAAATTCTATGTTTACGAGCGGCACTAGTAGAGAAACTGGTGTAAATCAATTAGCATTTGGTAAACCACAACTTTTAGATAAAGGAGATCAATACAATGTCTTCTATAATTTACTACCAATTATTTCCACATATCATCCTCCACTAAACTTCAACACAGTTGTAAAAACGGGAAATGGTGATGTTAAAGAAAAATCTAGAGTAATTTCAAGTAGTCAATTTACAGATTTTGTGATTGGTAATTATGTTATTGATAATACTTTAGACTCATTTAGAGGAGATGCCACTTCCATAATACCTAGAGGTACAAGAGTTATTGAACTTCCTTCTAGTGGTTTTACTAATATCGTTTTAAGTAAAATTATTAATACTACTGTTAATTCACATCCTTATGCTGTTATTGATCACAGAGGATTCATTTGCACATGTACATTACAACCAACTGGTACAACTCCAAGCACTATTGCTGGAAGTGATGTTATTATTAGAGGACAAAGTAATGAAATAAAAGTTGGAATGGTATTATGTGTTCAAGACCAACCATCTAAATCAACTTATACTAGAATTACTAGTATTTCGGAAGACGCTAATGGAGATACAACAGTAACTCTTGATTCTGACTTATTATCTATTAATGAGATTGGTGCAATTGTTTATGCTGATAGAGGTGTAGATATTGTTGAACCTTTAAGAGAATTCTGTGGTGACAGTATATGTGGTCAAAATAATTTTCAAGGAAGTAAACCAAAAACCAAATATATTAGTACCATAGCACATGTTGGTACTAGAAATGACAATTTAGATGTAAGATGGAGAGAAAGTTCTCTTGTAGGTACATACGATTCTGAGGATACAAGGCTTCCACATAGACGTACATATTTTCCAGGTGGTAATAATCTTACTGGAGATGTTATTGGAAATGTTGCTGTAGATTTTAGACAAACTGGAAATCAAGGTCCATCTGTTGCATGGTGGGTTGATGCAAATGTAGGTCAAACTATAGATCGCCAAGCAGTACGAAGCAACGGTGTTACTAATAGTCCTAATCTTTCTTCAGGTCGAGGAAGTAAAAGATATGGCAGTATGCAAGTTTGGACACGGTTTAAGAAAACTGGTGCCGGTGCATATACAACAGGTATAGCAAATGCAATTATTGAAAAATATCCATCATTCCCAATCGATGATACATTCTGGCCTATTGGTATTGTTGAAGGATTGCTGCGAGTTAATGGTGATTTGAGAACTAATACTGAGATAACTAACTCTCACAAATATTACCATATCGTGAGAGTTAATGAACAGATAAAATCAGTACCAAATGCACAAAACGGATATACTGCTACTTGGACAGATTCAACCACAGCAAGTGATGGTACTACATTACTTCCCGTAACGTTAGATCTTACTGAATTTTCTACTGATTTATGGGATTTGAGAGAAATTGTGTACCCACAGGGTACTAATCAAAACAATATGAGAGATTACTTTACTTCTATTTCTAGCAGTCCATCATTAGATAGTAGATTTACAAACCAGTTTAATAATCGAACTAGTTCTACATATCGAGATCATTATTATAGAATAACTGGATCTGGATTTACAATTTCTCAGACATCTGCAGAGGGTAAATTCTTAAATCCAAATAGTTTAATTAGAGATGATGGTAATGGAAATATAACTTATGAATTAAGACCTGGTGAAATCCTCGCACATATTGGAACTACTGGTTACTGGACACACTTTGATACTCTTGAATCTGCTGTAGATACTCAAGTAGCATTTACATTTAAACCAAATCCTATAGACGGTGCAATTAATAACCAATCTGCAAATGAGTCAGAGTTGATTAATCTCTTCCCAGGTGTTGGAGGAAAGAGTGCCACATATAATATTCTAGGTAATGAGTTTGAACAACCTAGATTTATGCAATATCGTGATAAAGTTTATGAGATTCTTCCAAACGCTACAGTTATTGAAAATAGATTTACTGGTGTTAGGATGATAAATCCTAACACTCAAGAGACTTACACTAGACCTGACGGTACTACTGTATCAGTTGAAACTAATCTTCAAAATAGCACTAACGGCTTATCAGTTTATACATTTACAAGTACTACAAATCTTAAAGAACTTTGCTGCCCACCACTTGATACATCTCCACCATTTGATTCATCTGAAATTGGGTTATCTACTACACAATCAAATCCAGACATGAATATTGATGGATTAGTCAATATTAGAAGTTTCTCTGGCAATCATCCTACAGATAAAATACTTTCTATTGTAACTGCAACAAATTCTGATTTACCTGTTACTGAAAAAATTGAATTATTGTTTGGAAATGAGAAATATAAGTTATTAATCGGAGATAGTATTCCAGGAACTCTCTAAGATTTCTTCATAATAATGAAAAACACTTCACCGTTGATAACTGTTGGTAATTTATATGATTCACCAGCAGCAACGGTGGTTGAATTGAAATTAGTATCTAAGGTTTCTCCAGTAATACCAGTTTCATAACCCATATTAGCAAGTTCTTGTGTTGTTGCACCAGATCTTCCAATATTTAATGATATTTCTGTAGTCCAGAACAAATCATTGATAGTAACATTCAATGAAAAAGTAGATAATGCACCTGTAGTTTCTCTCCAAGGATTGTAATTACTAGAGAATGATCTTGTTTTTCTTGCAAAATCAGATGCAAGTGTATTTGTAATTTGTGACGTAGAATCCGAGATGTAAATTCCAGGAGACTTTTCCAAATTTAATGAGGTTGCATTATCATTAAATGCATCAGGGTCATATGATGATATTAAACCATTAATTTTTATATCTCTCTTATAGTAAAGATTTCTATCAGTTCTATATTTTGTAGTTCTTAAGAATAATGATTCATCAACTGTATTTGTAACTGCTTTTAACTCTTGACCATAACCATCATTAACATTATATGAGAAGGGATTTTGATTAAGATTAAATTGTTGGTTGGTGCCAAGAAATTGCTCACCATCGTCAACAATATCTGGTGGATCTAAATTCAATATATTTTCTGTTTCTAAAGTATCATCTCTTTCTAATAAAAGATCTGGCAATAATGTATTGATTGATACTTGTCGAGTTTCATATGTACTAGAACCAGATAATCCTGGAGGAGAAGAATAACTATAATTATTAGAAAATAAAATTAATTGTTTTAGATTATCACTATTTGATCTCGGATTTGTCTTTAAGAAAAAACGATCAATTACATTAGAATCAAAAACACCATATTCATCTGTAGACACAAAAACTGGTGTAGAACTTATTGGTGTTAGTTCTGGAATATTTCCAAAAGGAACATTTAAAGGGTTACCTGAACCAGGAACAACAATTTTTACAAAGAACTGGTTATTACTTACAAATTTATCAACAATTTGATAGTTAAATTCTGTATTTGTACTACCAACAACTACGTTATTTTGATAATCTTGTTGACTAGTAGTACACTCTTGGTTTGTTCCTAATAATGAAAAATTGTCAAATATGTTTATAATTGATCCCCCAACTGTTTTTAATAATTTTACATAAGGTTTAACATATTCATTTTGTAAATTAGTTGGAAGTGTATAATTTGGATCACGAGGTATTCTAAAATCAATTATATTTGTATGATTAAAATTGATTGAGTTATTTGGAGTTTCATTATTAATTACATTAGAAGCACTTTTTACCTGATATAAAAATCCATTAGTTGCATAGTCAGCAAACAATCCAGTATTGATGGTAATATCAAATAATCCTGTACCATCAATATCAAATAAATCTAATGAAATTCCAGAAAAATAATTATTAATCCTAACTGCATTATTTCTTCTTGCATTAGAATTGGGAGTATTTTCAGTTACATACGCTGCAAATAATGCTTCATATTCAGCACTAGTAGATCCTAAGTTATTTAAATATATTGCTATTAAATCTGAATCATATGAAGTATATGATCCATCGCCATCAATATCAAAAATATCAATATTAGTTGATATTCTAGTTTGTGCAAATTGTAATCTATTTACATCATATGACTGCAAACTAGAATTATTAGGTTCATAAAATGCATTTTTATTAGTTGTTGGATCTTTCCTTATGCTATAAGTTCCATTTAATGAACTAGTTGTGTTTCTAATTTCAACAGAAAGATCTGAATTAACTTCTAAAATAGCATCATATGCAAAGTTTAATACTACTAAACATTTCCAAGGAAATCCAACAATTCTTACGATAAATCCATTACCATTTACTCCCAATCCACCGAAAGATAAAACATCTCCCTGAACATAATTACTACCATTATTTGTAATTTCTACAGATTCTACCTCTCCTTGAGAATTGACAACGATATTTGCTCTTGCTCCAGAACCAGTTCCTCCAGTCAGTTCAACGTTAGAGTAAGTTCCTTGAGTATATTTTTCACCTCTAATAAAAGTAATTTCTGAACCATTAGTATCAAGCAATAAACCATCAGCATCAAATCCAATATATTTAAATGCGATATCTTTTATTAAATTGACAGGATTTACTTTTATGATATCTTTATCACTAAATGTTGATGTAGATTTTTCCCCAAATTCTAATCTAGTTCCTAAAATAAGTTCAGTAGGAGATTGAACTGCGCTTATAGTTTGATCAAATCTATCCCAAAATAAATCTGATTTTCTCGTAGAAGAACCAGCAAACAATCTTATATCAGCATCAATCGTGCCACCACCAAGGTTTTGTAATACTTTAGATCCGTCAGAAACCTCAAGTAAATTTGTTGCCTGTGAAAAACCTAGATTGCCTGCCATTTAAGAAGTCCTAATAATCCAACCGTTTGATCTTAATGTATTGACGGTATTAACTCCACCAACAATTTCTGTAATAAATCCTTCAACTGTAGTATCAACGACAAATCTTATCTTTGTTCCTGATTGTGGGAATCCGCCACCACTCTGTGTTTGTGGGAAAGTTATGCTATTATTTATGAAATCAATGGTAACGCTACTAGTAATATCAACATTATCTTGGAATATTCTAGTTTGATAAGAAATATTTGAGTTGTTTGGATCTACACCAGTTTTTAAATCTAATTGATCTGCACCTTGACTTGCTAATCCATTAGCACCTCTAGTGAAGAATGTAAATAATCTTGGTATTGGTTGTGATGGAGTTATAGTAATTGCCTGTCCATTAGCATCCAAATCTGGAGATTGATCTGCTGTTGGATTTGGATTAGTAATTACATTTAAATCAGCATCAACTATAGTTAACGGTTCTCCAGCAGATGTTGGTAATACTAATGTACCAACTTGTAAAGTACCATTAATAGTTAAACTGGTTTCAAGTGAATATATTGCAGTGCCATTGTCATCATACTCATAAACTTGAGTAAAATTATCCTGGAATACTGGATCTGTAAACAATGGTGGTTGTTGAACCGTAATGGTATAGCTAGCAGAGGTGGTGTTAGTAGTTGGTATTTGTATTTCTTGTCTAGATGGTGGAGCATTTCCATTTAAATTAATTACTACTCCACCTCTTCGATTAGCATTGTAATTTGCAAGAGCATCCACTAATATTGCATCCACAGAACTACTATTAAGATTGTTATTAGATAAATCAAGAGATCTTAATCTTGGTAAATCTGTAATAGCACCGGAAACATATGCATTTAAATTACATCCACCTAAACTAATTGTTTCAATATTTGGAGATCCTAAACTAAAATTTGGAAGAGCACCAGTTAAAGTGGAATTGTTAAATGCACTAAATTGCTTTAAAGCATTACCTGGTGTGAAAGTACCAAATCCATCAAGAATATTATTTTGCAGTAATATTCTTTGCAATGAAGGCAATGCATCTAAATTTATTTGACCACTAAAGTTATTACCATAAAGTCTAACATCACGCAGAGCATTTTTTCCTGCAAGTGTTGGTAGTGGAGTACCATTTGGAAGATCTTCTCCCCAACCACTATTGTATGAATACAAATATTGCAAAGAATTTAGATTACTAACTGAGAAGAAACTTCCTTTTAAATATCTACCTGTACTAATTATTTCAAGACGAGTTAAGAATGGTAAATTAAAAGTAGATCCCTGGAATGCTGCTTCGGTATATTGTTGAGTGCTAGGATCATATATTCCAATATTTCTTCCAATATTGGGACCAGAAAGTCTTAAATTTCTTAAAGTATTAGTACAATCTGCAAATGTATCATCCCACATAACAAATCTTCTACCTGATATTCCATTATTCGTAGGCATTGGTGGTCTACCACCTTCAATACGAGTGTTTCTTAAATCTAAACTTCGTAATTCAGTGTTACCAACAAATTTTGGAATCATTCCATCCATGAAAGAACTAACAAAACTTAAAGTTTCTAAATTCCCACAATTTATAAACCTATATTCTCCTTGATTTACAGGGAATTTTGAGGAGAAGAAATGATTATTTGCTCCACTAGGATTACCTTCTCCTGTGGTTGGATTTACAAATCCACCATCAGGATGTGCTTGTGAATATGCCGGTGGTATACTTGAAGTAGGTCTACTTGGGAATCTAGTTCTAGAAAAATTAAGAGCGTTTAATTCTGTTTTTGAAGCTAATCCAAGGGGAATTGGCAGATCTGTGAAAGAAAGATTAATACTCTCAATATCTGTCATTCTATTGAAATCAATAGCACCATCTGGTTCAGTTAAAGTGGTGCCTCCATTTGCCATATTAATTATTTTTAATGTTGAAGATTCCCCTACTCCTAAGTAGTTTTGAGGAGATATAAAAATAGGATTTAATTTTGTAAATCGATTGTCGTTTAACGTATAATTTTCTATACTCCTCAGCTCAACTTTTGGAGTATATTCATTACCAGTAATATAATCAAATAAATTATTATTATCAATATCTGGATATTTGGATAATGGAGTTCTAAATATTCTTCTATTTAAACTCTGTCTGTGCCTATATACTCTTAAATCAGGGCATCTTGTAGATAAATCGAGAACAGATAATTTTTCACTTGATCCACTATATCTTGTTCTTATAAATTGTTCCCAATCTGTACCTACAACTGGTTCATTTATTGTTGTTGTAGGATCTTTAATGTAAACATAACGATAAGTTGTACTTTGTGCACCAAAAGTTAACTTATCATAATATATACCGGTTATCTCGGTAGTTTGTGTACCTCCACCTTGTAAATTAAACTCAAATGAATATGTTTGTTCTGATTTGGGATCACATTCAATAGTATTAAATTCTGTTTGAGTTGCATTTACTACAACAAAATTTTCTATATTCTGCCAATCTTGTTCACCAGTAAATGTACCATCAACAAGTAAAGTCTGTAGTGTTTTTGGCAATCGACTTGCTGGATATGTACCCCAACGAGAATATTCTGGATTTTCAGATAATAATAAAGGATTTCTATTAAGACTTATATAAGTTATTGTTGAATTAGGAGGATTTTGTGGTGAACTTATATCATAGGCATAATTTAAAGTAGTAAAATCTGGCATCTCACCAATTAAATTACTATCAAGTTCTATTCTTTGTAATCGTAAAAATTTAACTGGAGGTAATTCAATTAAACTAGCATCTTGGAGTCTAAGTAATTCAATATTGTTAGGTGGAAAATATACTTTTACGAGTCTTTCTTTAAATGTTGGAGCATTATACCTTAATTGAGAGAGATTACCAGAAATTAAATTAGGAGTTGATTGAATTTCTTGTGAATTTTCATCATCTGTATCTTTAATTGTATAGATTGGATTATCAGCAATTGGGATAATCTCTAAATCAAGTGCAAGGTTCTTAAATGCAGTAGTAAATACAACCGGAATGCCACGCATAGCATACACATAACGATCGACACCGTTTATTTTAATTTGAAGAACATCTGTAGCAACTTCTGTGGGAAATCTAATGGGTTCAGGTGTATCTAAAACATTAATAATGGAATCAATTGTAGGTGGTTGAAAGTTTTCTTTTTGACCAATTTTAAGCGCCCCTCTTACCTGAACCGATGCTCCATATGAAATAGGTTGTTCAACATCAGTTTCATCCGATGTTGCACTACTCCAAGAACTAACTCTTGATGTTGAAATATCACCAAATTTTAAATTATCTTTAGTTAATCCCGAACCAACATCATTTGCAATATAATTAAATCTTATCGAACCCCCAGATACAGGACCATATGCTTCAAAGTTACCTTGTAATGTATTTTGATATCCTCCTCGCTTCAAAACAATATCAGAATATAGAGAGGTATCAGATTTTAGTCTATCTATATACCTGGTTAAATTAATATCTAATCCAGAAACATTTTGCAAATCAATTTTTGTAAGAGATGTATCGCTAATACCACGAATAACATCCAAATCTTCAATTTTTAACCCAAGATTCTCTAAACAAGAATTTTTAGATAGTGCATCGGTAAAATTAAAGTCTACTTTAAGACCAAAAAGTACTGGATTTCTGATTGTCATATCTACAACTGCTCTACGTATGTAATGTTAACCTGTATGTCTATTGGAGTACTTTCATTAATAGATCTTGCAACCAAATATGTTGCTTCAGTATTAGTAATATCTGGAGTAATTACTTTTCTATCAAACCCAAATACATCAGTAAGATCAAATGTTTTAGTCTCATTATTAATATATAGGGTCGTTAATGTATTCCCTGGTCTCAGTACAGAAAATCCAGTTATATCTAATTGTGCAGAAGATAGTCTATCAACTGGACTAAATGCAGATGGTGCTAAATCGTCAATACTTGAGGGATTTTCAACGCGACTTCCAAGTCCATTTGCATCAATTTGACCAGTTCGTAAATTACTTTCAATTCCATAATCAATTGAAACATCATCAGTGTTATAATTAACTTTCCACTCGGGATTAAAGGCAGTTGTATTTCCTAAGAAATCAGTGTCACTAATTTCTGCTCCTCTAATTTGAGAACGGTCTCGTAAAAATGCTACTGGATATAAAGGATATGCATTAAAATCAAAAATTCCTGTTCCAGTATCAGTTGGAACACTGTATGAATTAGGACTATCAAATTCATTTCCTTGACTATACCATCCTTTTATGGTAATACTTGTAAATCCAATTGTAAAAGGAGAACCTGAACCACCACTTACAATTGGTGTTTGAGCGTTTACGTCTTCAAAAGATGCCTCAATATCAACACTAATTGGAATTACTGTAACAGTTGCTGGTGCTCCATTGATACTTGTCACATAACTTTTTTCAGGACCTAAAAATCTACATATTGATAAATTACCACCATTATCGAAAAAATTAAGTATTGGAACTTCATTCTTAATTACTCCAACTTGACCACCTGTAGGATCAATTTCTCCTGTAACAATTCTATCGTTTACTATAGTTAAGAATGTGCTAGAAAGTGCTAGGTAATTGTTTAATTCAGTTTGGTCTTCTTCTCCAAATTCTACCCAATCTGATAGTGGAATTGAACTTAAAGAAGAACTGGTAACTTGTACGACTTGTTTAGTAATTCTAGGTTGCTCTTCAAGAACTGCTTCTGAACATCTACCACTAGATGTTCCCAATGGATCAGCAACTCTAAAATCTTGAGTTAATGGGACAATTCTTGCCCTCCAATTTTCACCATTTTCAATACCATAACGTGTTGAATAAGTTATAGCATAGGGGTTATATGGTACACTTACATATTCTGATGGTTTCAATACAGTTCTATTAACTAAAACTCCATTTCTATTTTCTTGTAAAAGTTGACCATCGCTATTTCTCCATCCAACAATTTCATTATTTCCACCGAGCACTGGTATATTTGGAGTAAATCCAATTTCATATTCCGCAACTTGTCCGTTATCTAAATATGAAAGATTTGGGTTTAACCAATTTATTTTTGATCTTGGTCCACTAACAGGTTTTAATGAACTGGCAACTGCTTTAAGTTGTGATAATCTAATTTCAAAAGATTCAGTAGAAGGACCAAAAATGTCACCAGCAGTAAATGGAGTTGTTGTTGGATCTGAGACAATTCTAATTGGATCTAATTCTCTTTCTGTTTGAATACCAAATCTAATACTATCAATCCTTTGAAGAAGTCCAACAGTTTCATTAAAAGTTCCACTTACATTGTTGTTTATGTAAGTTCCAAAAATTTTTACATTGCCTGTTTCATAAATTATTTTTGATTTATAATCATCATAATTAAATCCATATCTTCGTCTATCAGTATCAAAAACGATAAAAGTTGGTTGGAAAACTAAATCAAATCCACTTGCAATTGTTTGTTCATCTGTAAATGTAATAGTATATGTGCCAGAACTTTCAGTAATACTTTCAATTCTAGTTTCAGTAATACTTGCAGATACATTTTCTAGTAAATAATCACCTGGTCGTAAATACTGAATATCTGAATCTGTAGTTTGAATTGAAGTTGAGCTAGTGCTAGAATTACTGGTGGTAATTGTAATTTCTGATAAAGTTATTTGATTTGAAGTTTGACCAGGTGGTAATTTTTGTATTCTACGGCGATCACCATTAACTCTTGAGGTGATATTTGGCATATACAAGTAATTACTACCTATACACCCTTTACAATTAACTATAGATACTTCTGCTAAACCAGTAGATGTAATTGATAATTTTTTAGGAATAATAATTTTTTTATTAGGTATATCAATTCCTTTTCCATTAGAATCTTTTCCCCCACTAGTAATAGTTTTCTTAGGATAGATTCCTAAAATAGAATTAAATTCACCAGTAGTTGGTAATGTTTTTATTGGTGCCGTCTCACTGTAAACTGAAACAGTGCCTTCATCACCACCGTCAATATACATTGATGTACCATACTTATAGAGAACTTGGGGTTCTTTAATATCTGGACCTCCCTGAGATCCAATTCTCATCTGATACTTAAACCTAAAGAATGGATCTCCCATTGAAGGTTCTTTAAGTTTGTTTTCAATGACAAAAGTATGAACAACTACCCAACGAGCTTGACCATTTTCAATAGGAATATATGCATATAATCTTAAACCAATAGCACCATACCAACCAAACTCAATTTTATACATGGTGGTTTCATCTGTATTCAGCAGATATCCACTAGGTCCATTGCCATTCAAACTATCTCCATTAAATTTTTCTTTAGATATTTTTATTTCTTGTATTGAATAGTCTGTACCACTAATAGTTTTCGTATATGTTCTTACAAATTCAGTTAATACATTTCCATCCGCATCTGCAAGTCCAAGTTCCTGTAATAAAGAAACTGGATAGTGAACTACAGATCTTCTTATAATAAAAAAGTTAGAACCGTCTCTTTGAAATACGTATTCATCAAAATCATTAAAGATTCCCCACTCTGCAGTATTATTACCTTCAGATTTATCTGTCAGTGCTCTAGTTCCAAAAGTATATCCACTAATTCTTCCTGGTTGATATCTGAATGCTTGTCTTGATTGTAGCAATACATAATGATTTCCAGTTGGTCCATATCCAGGTTGGAAATCTGCTTGGTCAGTTTCAGACTCAGTTACTCCACTTTCTATCCATAAGGTATTCACCCAATTTTCCAAAAATGGATTAAGTACTGTGTTAATTCCTCCAGGATTTGTTTGAACTTCACTTGTAGATGCAACACTACCGCTGCCTATAAAAGTATCAGTTCCAGTTCCTCTTAAAACTGGTGCAATGCTTTTAAGAAAAGTAAAATCAATTACATTTCCTGTTACGGGATCTTTTAACTCTCCTGTTTTTATTTTTTCAAAAGTAGCAGTCCAAATAGAAATTTGTCTATAGTAAACATCTAAACTACCTCTGTAATTACTATTATTATAATAGGTTTCATCATCCCATAAATTTATAGCTCTTATAAACCTATTTAAAAATGATCTATAAATTTCTTTATCTTCTGCATCTGCTGATGGTATAAAACCTTCAAATCTTTCATATAAAGTTTTTCCAAGTTTAAGAAAGTTTTTCCATCTTTTCCAATTATTCTCTTGAAATAATCCACCAACATCTACACCATTAATTCTATTTTGAGTTAATGGTGTATATGGAAAATTATATGGTACTGGATATGCACTTAATATAAGCGCCCCCTCTTCTCTTGCTTCTTCTACTCTTGCAGGATAGTGTGCGATTCCGCTTTCAGTTTGTCTTCTAGTCCATTCACTTGGACCGTTAGGTGGATTGTCCGGATAAAACACAAATCTATCATCATCAAAACCATAAGTAGAAACATTGGAAAATAATCCCAATTGAGTTTCTGCTCTATCAATACCTAACAAAGATCTGCTAACTTCAGAAGTTGCTGCAAATTGTTCCTCAATTTTAAGAGTACCAATTCTTTCTTTAGTAATACGTCTTCTAATATAGTTTATAGTATTTAAATTACTAGGATCTTGTTCAAGATCAAGTCTTACTCTAAATTTACCATCAGGTTGTGGTTCTTCTTGTACAATCTGCTTAATTTTAAACTCTTCAAATTTATATCCAGTCCTAATTCCATTGTCATCTATAATTGCACTTCCTGTAGGAGCATCAATTATAAATCCAATAATTAAAAATTGCCAAGTTTTTTCAGGGTTTATGAGTCTAATAAAAGGATCTGATAAAACTGTACCATCAACTTCTACAACTTTATTAGCAACTTCAAACTCTTCTGCAAATATAAACGAGAAGAACTTACTAGTTATCCTTGGAGTTGTAGGAAGAATGACAGATACTGCTTTATCTGTAGTTAATTCACTAGTAACAAATCCTTCAATTTCTGCAACTAATGGAGCATCTGATGCATCAACTAGCGGCACACCCTCAATGTCCTGTAAGACAATCTGTAAAGTTTGTGTTGCCGCCGCTCTTTTATTATACCCAATCTTGATATCAAGTTGATTCCCAGCCATTTATTATTGTTCCTCCCAGGTAAGTGCAGCAGTAAGTGATGTAGCAGCAGTTGTACTATTATAAAGACTGTTCTCACTCGCTGCAATATATAGGGTCTCAATTTCATTTGTTAATGGGAATGAGAGATAGTCTTTATTATAATCAAAGAATTGCTGCAATTCAAATTGTTCTCCACTATTAGATGGAGTATATATTGTAGTAATTTGCTGTCCTGTACCTGGAATTGGAGTTCTTTGCTCGCTATTAATTGCAATTGCAGAAAGTGCTGCTAATGCAGTATCTGTTGGAGTTACATTAGAACCATCAATTGATGTTGGATTTGGTTCTAAGTATTCCCCAGCTTTTAAGAAATCTCCATAAATTAATAGTTTGGTATTTGTTTTTTCGTCAGCAGCGAAAGAGTAAATTCCACTGGCATCTCTACTCAACTTACCAAATACTGTTACAATTGATGAGGTTCCTTCAAAGAATCCTCTAAAGTAACCAAATGTGCTGCCAAGTTCATCCAAGAATCCGACAGAATTAGAATTTATTTTAGTAGAATCTAATTGTACTGGTTTACCAATTGAACCTAAATTCAATGCCTCTCCCACAGTATAGGATGTAGTAAAGTTACCAGTAGTAACATCTTTTGTTTGGAATTTAGGACTCTTAACTAATTTAATAGTAGCAAAAGTACCAGAATTACCAATAGAAAGTCTAGTTGGATAAACTTGAATTCTATTTCTAACGCTATTAACTTCTTCTCTACACTTAAGACCCATCAACAGTTTTGGTCTGTCGAGAATAATATCAAATGTAGTTGATGCTTGAGAGGTAGAAATTGGTTTTGACAGATAAATTTTACCATTAGCACCATCTACCCAATTAACCTTAATATTAGGTTCTCTATTTGGAGTAACAACAGTTGCTCCCATGAATATAGTGTAATTATCCGCAGTAATATTTAAATCATTATTAGATACAGGTCTAGTTGCACCAGCACCAGTAAGAATTAAATGTGGTAATGGATCACCACCTGCGCTGTTTCCTCCACCAAATTGATTGTTGGTGGCATTAAGACTATATCTCAGTTTATTGCCATAAACATTTTCTTGAGTCGGAGTTGCATAATTAAACAGTCTTACTGTACCTCTATCTCCACCATCAATATAGTAAGAAGCACCATACTTAACAAGGAATTCAGAATATGAATTAGAATTTGCAATGTAATTCTCTGCCTTCCTTGAGTTTATATAACCATAAGATTTCTCTGTTCCGCCACCATATACAAGATATGTGATAGGTAGCGTAGGATTGCCCAGAGAGGACACCTTCAACTGGTTAGACGCTCTTAGGTGGTGTACCCTCACCCAACGTGCTTCGCCGTTGTCTAGGGGCACATAGGCAAGGAATAGAGCACCGACAGCACCATACCATGAGAATTCAATCTTATACATGGTAACATTCTCTGGATTTAAGTTCCAGTTGGATGTTCTTGTTAACGTGCCTTCGGTTGCAGGGTCAATAACATCTTGTCCAGGGAATTTTTGAGATCCTGCCGCATAAACTACATCAGAATATTTTACCTCTCTATCTTCCTGAGCATCAACCTTTTCACCAGAGAATCTAGATCTTGGAACTCTATACTCATATACAGTCCAATACTGAGGATCAACATGATTATATACCCAATCTTTCAGGAGTTTATTATTAACGAAATCAATTTCACCTCTCAATGAAGTGGAACCAGCTATAGTGTTACCAACAACATCAGTGTTAATATAACCATAAGAATCAGCACCCTCAACATACTTGTAGGGGAAACAACCGAACGGAACTCCAGATTGAACTATATTCTTATCATCTGCTTGATACGTACCTTGATACTTGTTACTTTCAGTATCAGGTAAAATAAATGGTGCAGGGGTGATAATATATGGTCTAGACTTCTCTACAGTGATAGAGAATGGCGAGACGTAAACAATGGTACTTGCATTCTCGTCAGAAGAAGGTGTTTGAGGAAGAACTTGTACAGTAAAATTATTAGCATCTACAACAGTTACAGTTAAGAATTTTCCTGCTGCTGGATCCTTATTAGGAAGACCTGCTGCTGGAGATGCATTATATGGTCTTGGATAATACTTAATTGGTTCGTCAGTTTTAAAATCAAATACTGCAGTTCCATCTGTAATACCTGTTCCTGTTCCAGTAGGACCTGAACCAGAAGCAGCAGAAGTACCTGCAGTAGTTACTTCATATACATTACCGCCAGCAAGAACGAACTGCCCTAAAGTATATGCAGTGTTATTTGCATATGGAGTGCTACAATCAATTCCAATAGAGAAATCATCAATTCTAATTTTATCACCAGTTACTAATCCGTGAGCAGCAGCAAAATTAAACTGGAATAAACCTGTAGTAGGATTGTATGTGGATGATGTAGTTGGACTTAACTTATACTGTTGAGCTCCGTTAGATACAGCAACATCACCAATTTTAGACGAAGCGAATACACCGCTCTCTGCATCGCTTGACAGTCCATTATCAGGAACTTGGGATAATTTGATTCTCTTACCAAGAACATCTCTTACATAGTAAATTCCACCATCAACAGCACCATCAGTTGTTTGACCATTTTTATAATAATATACACCAGAACCTTTTCTAAGTCCTAAATTGCTAGTTCTACCAGTAACACCTGCTGCTCTATGGGTGTGTACAATAGTAGATGTAAACAGTTCAAATTGGAATGTATTACTGGTTACATTGATAATTGGGAATGTTTCTTCATCATCTTTTGCAGGGTATACTTTATCACCATAAGTACATTCAGTTTTAATATCTGCAAGTTCAACAAAATCACCTTCAGCAAGACCAGGAACAGCACCACCAGCATTGATGATCATTTTACCAGTGTTTGCAGCATAACTAACTATTGTTGTAATGTTAGTTGGAGAATTTTTAGTAAATGAATTTACTTTTTGGAATTTACCACCACTTGTCCATTCTGCATTAACATCAAGTTCAGAGAATGCAGGGTCTCCAATTTGAATTGTAAATGTTCTAGAGTTTTTTACCCACCTTACTTGGAAGTACTTCTGTTGAGTGCGTCCTGCAGTAGTAGCACTTATATTTGGATATACTCCACCATTGGCAGTTTGTCCTGACCAAGTTGCACCTTCAGTCCATTGAACATGATCACCTTCTTTTAAATCATGGTCTCCAGATACAGTAATTTCAAGTAAACCAACTTCTCTGAGTTGAGTAACACTAGTTCTATCAATGGCAGTGATTGTCAAATCAGGACCATTGGAACTAGAAGTCATTTCTCGGATAGTTCCACCAGTAAGAGATGTATTGGTGAATGTAATTCCACTTCCAAGTGGTTGACCGTCTTTATCCGAAATACCTACATGAATAGTAATGTTGTTATTACTACCATCAATTGATTCTACTTGGAAGAATTTTCTAGAATACTTGTTTGGATATAATTTTTGACCAGTATTACATTCAAGTAAAATATCTTTTAAGGTAATACTATCGCCATTTTTATATCCATGATCACCAGCAGTGGTTACTGTTGCTCTACCAGTTACATTATTATAACTGAAACCAGTAATAGTTTGCTCGACTGTATCCATTTCAATCCAATTACTTGGATCCCCATCAATACTATCAATTCCAATAGTTCTTTTCTTTTTCAGAAGTGATGGGTCAAATAAACCTGCATGAATATTGACAAGACCATCACGAAGAATTACAGCATCTCCATGATACTTATAATATTGACCAGGCAACTCCATATTACCGTAGTCTTCATATTGCTTTGTTCCATACTGCCGTGGATTATCTGCAGTAAGATCTGGATTATAGAAGAAATATTGTGATTTTTGTTGAATTAAAGACTGTGTTCTTCTTACACAGCAGAAGTTATCTCTAATACTTTCGTTAATACTTTCATAGTAATATCCATCAAAATTATCAAATACTCCATACTTTTTAATCGTTGGGTGACGAATCTGAAAATCTAATCCGTCAAGTTGATAATCAACACCATTGGTTCCAGTGGGGAAAGCAGAACCAACCGGAAGTGTTGTATATGGAGAAGGACCAAACTTGACACCAAAAGTACCAGCAGATACACGACCTGGTTGGTATCTAAAGAATCTCTTAGAAGTTAAAACTGCACTCTCTGTTGGAGGTGCCTCAATTAATGCTCCTGCTTCTGCTGGAACGTGACTTAATCCCCAATCTTGCTCTCCACCAATTCCAGTAAAATCTACTCTTTCAGTAGCAAGGATGGTTGTTGTTTGTTCTGGAGTTGCAGACCACTCTGATGGGTTGACATCATAAGTATTAACATCAGCAAAGATACCAAGAGCAACTTCAGATCTTGGTATGCCTAATAATGATAGGGCAACTTCTGATTGTTGTTTATTCTGTTCTTCAACAGGAATTGCCTCCTGGTCAGATGCAACAACAACAGGAATAGATTTATCTGCCGATTGTTGACCAGTAGGTACTGGAGCAGTTCTACCGACAACTACAACGGCAGCATTATTGTTTACATTAGTATTCTGTGGCATTTTTTTAAACTACTCCGATGATACCTTTAGCGATAGTAAATGATCTCTTCTTTTCTATATATCCTTTATAATTCTGACTGTCTTTTGCTCCATTTGCTAAATCAATGAGTGCTGCATTTTGACCATTCTGGGTTTCATCCCATTGTCCATTTGCACTGTTATTACTTGCATGATATTCATTAAATGTTTCACCATCAGAAGGATTATATTGTAATCTCAGTGTCCATAAATTTACAACAGAATTAAATCTAATTGAAGCAACAACTAAATTATTTGGTAAATTATATGGTGTATTGTGTTCTCTCAATGTAACAATGTCTCCTTCTTCAAAATCTTGTAAATTTTCAAATTTAATTGAAATAACATATTCTTGTAAGACATCACTATACTCAACTGCACCCTCAATCATGTAACTATCTGCACCGCCAATTGCAACGGTCTCATTTCCAACTACAGTATAAATTAAGTAATTATAATTATTTAAGAACACTCCAGATTCAAAACTTCTTCTAAATGGAACCACATGAACTGCCTTTCCACTCGTCAACGATACATCATATGGAATACCAGGTTCAATAGCAGATGGAATACTAATCTGTACTCCACCATTCTCTTGATCATAAATTTGAGTATTTAATATAGAGATTTCAGGATTTGATTGGACATCATTTAATTTATATACAAGAGGACCACCATCAATTAATTCATTTCCAGAAACATCAAGTTTAATTTTATATACAGAAGTATTAATAATAGTATTAGAGAAATCTTTTGCAAGATTGTCTTCAAGATATGTGAATCTAATTGGTCCACCCGTTCCAGTGCCTGTAGTCTTATCACAAATAATGTTTACAGAATTATAATCACTATCGTAAATATCCTCAGTTGGAATCCACTCATCGTCTGGACCAAGAATTAAATTATTTTCTGTATTTGCACTTCTAGCACCAAAAATTCTAAGACCAGTTCCACTGTTTCTAATAATACATGAGTTAAATGCTACAACCTCTGATGTAGTAATATCAACTGGTCCGGGATTAGATAAGAATGCAGTATCGGAAACCTTAAGAACAGTGGAATCGGTTGCTTGTAATGGATTGTCAAAAGTAATATATGTAGTAGAATTGTCAAAAATGTTACAATTTTGAATTGACATTCTTGTTGCAGATTTTGCATAAATGCCATCACCAACAGAATTCTTAATATCTAGATTTATAAAACCAACATTTCTAGCACCCTCTGCATAAATTAATGCATTGGATTCTGGTAGTGTGCTTAAACCAAATCTAATATTAGAGTTGTAATTACCATCAACTACTAAATCTTTAATATTTACATCTTTAATTGATTGAGATGTACTTGTTGATGCACTACCTAAAGAATCTACTGGATTTCTTAACCACAATGCAGCATAAGTTCTATTATATTCACGTTGCCCTGAGACTAGTTCTTCCTCATTATCAAAATATTGTTTTTTAATAATAGTCGCTTTGCCTGAACCAATTAATGCAAAATCACTAGGAATATTTAATCTTCTCGTTAAATAAGTTCCACCAATTAAGAATAAAGAATTTGTTTTGGAAGCAATTTGCTCATCAATTGCAGCTTGAAGTCCAACAGTATCATCATGACATACCTGAATGTCATTATATCTTGGGAATGATTCCCCAGTTCTAAGTAACTCTGGAGGAACTTCTGTAGCTGAATCAGCACCTTCTAAATACGTTTGACTATTGTAAGTATCTAATATTGCTAAAGAAGATTCATCAACAGTTGCATCAGAGGAATTAGAAATTGTTAAAGCATTTGTATTGGTATCAACTGCAAGAACATTTCTAATAGTCCAACCAGGAATACTTGTCTTATTACGAATAATGTCAGTCTCAGTATAAGTAACCTTAATATTGGTCATCTCTTGGAACTTAGCACTATAAGTTCCATCACTATTAAAATCTCCCCAACTGGTTCTATTGAAAGGACCGTAATCTTGGTAGTTAACATTAGGTTGACTTGTCGATCCGATATCTCTTTGACCGATAATTCCAATTAAGTTATATCTATCATTATGACCATCAATTGCATTTCCATCTCTATCTGTTACTGGAACTGGAGATCCGGTAATAAAGAATACTTTTCTATAAAGTAATAATGCGTGAGTATTACTACCAATTGTAGGTCTTGCTAATGGAACTGTATTGTAAATATTTTCATTAAAATTACCAAGAGGGAAATTAACAACATAAGCATCTCCCTCACCTGCTGGAGCACTATGCTTTAATCTTGCTAAACTTGAGACAACACCAGTTTTAGTATTAAGTAATGCAGCATAATAAGTATATCTAACAGAAGCAGAACTTCCTGTTCCATTTGCCGTAACACTGCTTGGATTACCTTCAACTTGATTGATTCTCCAAGTATTATAGAGGTTTGTTAAGTTTGGAGTATTACCACCACTACTATAATCATTAATATCTTTTGTGTTTATACCAAATATTTTAATCTGTTGCCCAACTTTCCATGTGCTAACATCGCTCAAAGTTAATTGTAAAAATCCTGGAGTTCCTTCAAATGAGGTTGTTGCTCTACTAGTAACTTTGTAGATATTTCCATCTCCAGAAATATTGAAAGCACCAAGATTACTAATATCTCCAGTATTTAATGTAAAATATTCAAATGCAGTTCTATCAGAATTGACTCTAATAATTTGTTCTGCCAATCCAACAGTATTGATTCCAGTACCGCCTTTAACTATCGGAATTACTGGGAGATCATTAGAACTCATTCCAACATATGACGTTGCTTTTATGGTTCCACCAACATCAAGAGTTGCTGTAGGATCATCTACATTGATACCAACTCTCTTTTCACTGTTAGGATATTCAACATTAAGAGCATTGACAGATCTAATATTGATTACGTTACTATTAGCAACCTTTAATCTTAATTTTGGATTAAGTCCACCAACAGTTGTTGAGGAATCCCCAGTGCTATATCCAAGAACTTCAGTATAATTACCTGACTGAGTTAAGATATCAACTTTATTAGAACCTAAAGAAATTACTTGCGTAGAAATTCCAAGGGTTTTTGCACCAGCAATAGCAACTTCAATAGTATCATTCGGAATTGATACTCGATAAAAACCTGTTTGCTCGTTAGGAGAATCTGAAAATGCTAATGATGGTAATAATGAAGATCCATCATCAATCTTAACTCTCTCAGCGTTTACAGATCCATTAGTAACATTTACATTACCAGAAACTGCAATACTACCATTACTAATATTCAGTACATTAACGCCAGAATTACCGACACCAGCATCTAAGGTGATAGTTCCAGTATTAAAATCTGCTACCAGATAATCAGTTCCACTACTACCTCTCCGAAAAGTTACAGTCGATTGAAATGTAATTGCCTGTTGTGCAATATCAGTTTGATCGGCATTCAGGTAAGTATTTGTAAACTTACCCTCGGTGATAGTAGTGTCTTTAATAACACTTTGTGTAATTCTGGTTAGTGCCATCTACCTTATATTATCCCTTATGTTTTATTTATCAAGTCGCTAAACCACGAATTGTAATTCTATCACCATTTTGGGGTGCTGGATCATTAAATATTATTTGTCCTGTAGTAGTAATCGTATATTCCAGATACGCATCTTGTAAAACTCCATTAACAAACACTAAAATAGAATTTGGATTTTCAAAATATTGCAGTATATTGCCAGCAGTTCCAACAAATTTAAACTGATTTATATTTTGATCAAGTCTGTTTACAAATCCTGCAAGATAACTACCTGGAGATACTGTTTGACCGCCAGTAATTGGAGCAGTACCTTGGAATGCAGGAACATTAGTGCCTCCAGCTCCCGTCGCACCATAATAAGGTGTTATTTGAGAAATAGTGCATTCATTATTTGCCAAATCTGCCGTTCCTGCAACGGTAAGAGTTACAGACCATGCTTTGTCAGCATTTCCATATGAAGCAGTTACTGGAATATTAACATTACCGTCAGTATCAACTGAGAACAGTTCAGCATTTCCTGTATCTGTACATCTGATAAAGTTATGATTAGAATTTGTACCACTCTTAATAAGTTCAACCGTATTGGTTGATGCAAGACCTCCAGAAATATTGTCCTTAATTTGTAATTTAGTTTGCTTTGTCCCGGTATTTGAATCAATCGCAGCATTAGCAGCATTACCAATGTCAAGATGAGTTCCTATTCTTTGATTAGTAGTAACATCAAGATCATAATTTAAATTAACTACAGTTTGACTAGCAAGATTAACTTGCCAATCAGAACCAACATTCAAAGTGTAATCTGATCCATTCTTATACGAGTGAATCTTTTCAACTCCAATTAATCCACTTGGTCTCCATGCATCTTGGGTTCTAATGAGTCCTATATTTTTACCATTACTGGCGTCTAAACTAAATGCAAAATCACCTTGTGTTGAATCAACTAGGGAAGGAGTTGATTCAACTGCAGTTAACGTAGAATTGAAACCAGAAGAGTTTCTTAATTGGAGATTACTGAATATATAATCTCCACCTTCAGCAAGAATATTACTGGAGAAGTTTACAGGAGATTGGAAATTAGCGGGAATTGTATTACTAGTACCACCAATAACATTGAATGAATCAACAATTGTCAGAGATTTAAGTTCTGAAATTTCATTTTCAGTTGTTTTACCAGTAACAGCATTAATTACTGTATTACCAATATACAAGTCACCATTAGAGTTAAGACCGGAGTAGAATGCAATACCACCTGCTTCTTTTAATGATTGAGCATATTTTTGCTCTTCAGCACTAAGAATCTTCTTCTGTCTGATTGGGAATGCAGTTGAATAGTTACCAGGACCAAAACCAACATATTCAAATGTATGGTTACCTGATCTTATAGTAGATGGTCTACGAAGTTCAACATCAAAGAATGCTGCAGGATCTCCAGGTTGAATATGAATTTTTCTAGATTCTGCAGTGCCATTTCCAGATTCAAGTTCAAAAGTAACAGCACCAGTTACTCCACCACTATTTGGATAAGTATTATTAGTTATTTGTGTAGATGCAGTTTCTTTACCCGTCCAAATCCATTGTAATTCATTGTTTAAATATTCATCAAGGAATTCAGCAACTGCTTCCTTAGTAATACTAAATGAATTATCTCTTTCTGAGTTTGAACCTGAAAGTCTACCATCTGTTGTCTTAACCTCACCGATCGTAAGGGCATCTGCTAAACTTCTTGCAATTATTGGATCATTGATAGCATTGTCTGGATCAATATCTGGATATAGTGAATCAATGTCTTGACTTAATTTATAAGTATTGCTTGGAAGTACAGAATTTTCAATGCCAACAGAACCTTTTACAACTGTCAGATAATATACTCCAAGGTCTGAAGTCGTATTATATGGTACAACTTCTTCTACTTCATAGATGTAGTAAGTTTCATTATATTCATATCCAGAAATTCTTTCATAGTAATTTCTTTGAACTCCATCAATGAGAGCATTTGGTGCTGAAGAAGAGAATGTAGTTGATGCAGGAACTGTTCCTGGAGTATTATCACTTCCAATTGCTGTTACGTAAATATCAAGCAAAGAATTTGCTGCCGAGATTATATTAGCACAACCACCACTTACATAAATTAATTGCTCTTCATCACTACTAATGTAGATTGGGTTATCGCCAGATATAGATCCATAAGGTTTAGCAGTTACAGTAATACCATTTCTCGTTCCCCCTCCATTATTGATGATATTTTCCATCATCCATCTTAAACCTCTAAAATCATTATCAAGTGTTGCATCATATGCAGTATCACCATCTGATGTACTTACACTATTAATAATTTCAACCGTATCATTTCTTTGAGTTTCAAAAGCACTAAGACCAGAAGTATATAAAGTAGCGCCTTCTACTACTTTTGTGGTTCCTCCATATCTAAGATCATGTGCTACCGTCTCAATAATAGAGATTAAATCATCTTTACATTCTGCTGTATCTGCTACTTGATCTGCAGTATTTGCTAAGTTAAATCTTAAAATTGCTTCATTTGCAATAATCTCTTTGTTCAATAGCAATAAATTAGCACCATCAGTAAAACGATCCCCTATACCAAGTGTGTTAGGACCTTTCTTTGGTTGAATTACATAACCAGTTTGAGGGAATGATGGAGGATCAATTTCTGGACCACCTGGACCAGAAGTTGTTTCATAACGTAATCTATAAATTTTATCATCATCAACTCTTACATCAGCAATTCTTTTAATAAAAGAAGTTGGAGTTGTCTCAATAGTACCAGTTCCATATCTAGTGCTTGCTGCACCAGTCAATACCGTATGAATTTGATTTGTTCCAGAATTTACATTGATATACCAGTTATTTAAAGAATAATCATATTCAAATATATTTCCTGAGGTATTAACAACTGCTGTCTGATTAGTTTGTGTTAATGTGGTACTGTTTTCAAATAATGGAACAGTCACAACTTCACTTGAGGTAGTTCCATCAGGATTTATATTTTTACCACCAAGATTGAAATTTCCAACTTTATTTGTTAAAGTATCACCTAAGACAAAAGTACAGTCAACATTACCAGAAGTTGCAGGAATTGTTAATATATCACCTGGTTGTAAAGTCCCAGAATTTAAAGAACTTCCAAAAGTAAGCGCAGTAATTACTCCATTTGTTGCAGTTGCAGTTACTTGAAGTGAGAGATTTACACCATCTTTAAATACAGTTTTAGTACCAGATACAAATCCACTTCCACCATTTCTAATACCTATTTCTGAAGTTCTATTGGCAAGATAAAGTTTTGTATTAGAAATTTTTGTTTTTTCTGCATCAAAACTTTCCCAATAAAAGTTACTTTCAGTAGATTCAATATTTTTTGGAGGGATAATGTCAGTAATTCTACCAAATGAATCCTTACTAAATGCCTGATCACTAAATCCAATAGATCTAAGAGCATTTGATCCAAAGTTAGAATTACTGTTGGTAATTGATAAATCTCCTCCAGTTTCAGCAATAAAGTGATCAGCAAAACCAACAGCAAATACAGAAACTGCTTGAATTACAGCACGGTTAGATGCCTTTACGTGGAAACTTCTCTCCAAAGGAGCGTAAATTGCATCCCCATCAGTATGTAAAGAATCAGTAGAAGAACCAGCTTGATACTGACCTGTGCCAGTGTTATACTTAACAAATGCACTATCAAGTTTTTGCAGAGAAATTCCAGTATATTGAGCAACGACCATGGATTTAAATCCAGTTGCTCTTGCACCATCAGCGTGCATACCACACATACCAAATGTAGATCTCATTGAGATATTGAAAATGTATGGAGAAGAAGACTCAACAGTATCAATTTCTACTTCAACATTTGCATTAATTCCACTTGTATACTCAAATGTCGTAGCACTCTCACTTGAATTTAATGTAGATGTATCTGTAGCATCTAAAGTGAAAGTAAATGCACTTCTATTTGGAACTGACGCTACCCTTTTATCACCGGTATATATTGCATCACGTACAGAGTTACTAGAAATAATTCCACTTATACTGACAAAATTTCCAGAAGTTAAGTTTAACTCTTGATCTAATTCAACAGTAACAACATCATCAATTCTACTTACTTTAGAAATAGCAACATTGTCAGAAAGTGGTCCAACAATTCTATTTTCTTGAATTCTAGTCTCAATAAAATTAGTATTAATTGTTGTATCTGTATATGCAACCTTTCTATAAAATACATCTAAATCATTTAACGTTGCATATTCAAATACAGTTAATTTTGAATGACTTAATGTAGTTGGTTCTACACTAGTCCAAGAGTCCTTAGGAATTACAATACTACCGGTAAATACTCCATTGGGATCTCCATCAAAAATACTAAATTGCCAGAAATAGCAACCACCAGTAATTTTAAATAATGCTGTCCTTGAATTATCGTCAACATAAGGATACGATAAAGTTGCTAAGACATTATTTTGATCTGCCGTATAATTATGTGGTTTTGAGATATTAATTGTACCATTGGGGTTACCAGCACTGTCAAAATTTATAGAAGTAACTTTAGTTCCAGGATCAATTAAATTATTACCACTATTGTCTTGAACTCCTTTTTCAAAAATAGCACCAACATAAAGGTCATTTAAACCATTAGCGGCACCGCCTTGTGCAGAAGATGCTAAACCACCATTTACACTGTTTACAGTTAATTGAGTCTTATTTGCGGCAGTAACGTCAAAATTTAATTGAGGATTTTTATAAGTAGAACTACTATCAGCACCAGCACCTGGAATAAACTTTGGTCTAATCTTTGTCTTTCTTAAATCTAGACCAATAATAGAAGTACCTCTAGGTATAATCAAACCACCACGTATGGAGTTGGTTATCTCATAAAGTTCAGAGTATTCTTTTGTTGTATCACTCCAACCAAAATTGCCTGCTACAGGACTACTAGAAAATTGTTCGTCTAAATTTACTGTAAAATTAAGACCTGATGCACTATACAGATATGAACCTGGACGGTTATCAACAATATGATCACCAGGATAGAGAAGAATTGTAAACTGATCAAACTTATCATCTGCAGAACCAGCACTTACATAAGAATATCTTGCAATCTCATATACTGCTCTTGCAATAGTCCTAAATGGTCTTAAGGGAGAATTGCCTTTATTATCAATTGCGTCAGTCGAATCAAAATCATCAGGGTTTACATAGATGATTCTTCCTTCAACGGAAGAGATGATGTTTTGGAGTCTGGTTAATGCCATTAAATTGCCCTAATATGACACGGATCTATTTCTTATTTTTATTTATATCCTTTGCGAATCTTCTTCACTTCCTTAAGTTCGTCTTTAATCATTTGATATGCGTCCTCAGCACTTATGCGTCTAGACATTTCCATAGCGGTAATAATCTCAACGCGAGTACCAAAATGCTTCAGTGCTTCCTCAAATGAGTTTAACTCTTCGTACATTTGTTTTATTCAGTTGTAGTATATAGGAGTGGGGGGACTTGAACCCCCACGACCGTAATGGTCAACAGATTTTAAGTCTGGTGTGTCTACCGATTCCACCACACTCCCGATAAGACAAGCATATCACGAATGATCTTACTTGTCAAGTGCTCCTTGAGGGGATCGAACCCACCTTAGCCGAATTATGAGTTCGGTGCATTCACCAGATTGCTAAAGGAGCAAGGTAGGACTGCTGGGAATTGAACCCAGTTGACCCCGTTATAAGCAGAGCGCATTAACCAATATGCGACAGTCCCTCAAATACATCACTGAGCATCGTTGTTTTCTTCAGTGTGTATTCGTATAAGGTCCATAGTATCATTATACTGCTCGGCAGGGACCATTACTGCTGCTTTGCCATCTTCTGTAACAATACCGATGGTCTC